>Ga0206130_10000091_pt1 | contig 143880 bp, 134 predicted proteins | sample Helgoland_Spring_9_FD_148637 | JGI IMG/M metagenome (GOLD analysis project Ga0206130, IMG submission 148637) | Pelagic subsurface seawater microbial communities from Kabeltonne, Helgoland, North Sea - Helgoland_Spring_Bloom_20160512_1 | ecosystem: Environmental > Aquatic > Marine > Epipelagic...
TCGGTGTTACCAGGCCCATAAGAGGCCGGTGGCTAAAAATGGACTCGCAATTTTCAATGGGGGCGGCAGGTTACCGGAAGTCTCACAGTGGGCGTCATCAAGCAGGAAGACCAGGGGCCCTGGTCGCGAGCTGACGCTCATTGCCGCGGCTATCGAATACTAAGGAGTTGTGATTGATCAACATGAGTTGGCCTAACTCAACGGTAACTAAAATCATCACTGACTGAGCAATCCTTGCCGGGTAACTTTTCTAAAACAAGCCCTCTCTTAACACCTGCCACTGGACATCCCATTCGGTTGTCGGTTTACGCTCAAAATCACTACGCACGTACTGGCCTATTCGACCTTCAACGAGTGACAATAATAAGTTAGCGGCAACGACGGGGTCAGTCGACGTTTTCTGCTCTCCTCTTAAGGGCATCTCTCTCATGATCTGTCGTAGTTGAGCTTCGATTCTATCGAATAACTGGGTGACTCTTTGTCTTAATCTTTCGGTTTCTCCGGCGAGTGGATCACCGGTGAGTATTCGTGTAATACCGGGGTTGCGTTCACAGAACGTTAGAATAAGCCCCAGAATCTTTTCGCAGCGTTTATCTGCCTGCATCTCTTCCTTCATGATTTGTGTGATTCTGGAAAATATTGTGTCCTCTATGAACTCAATGAGCGCTTCGAACATTTTGGCTTTGCTTGGAAAATGTCGATACAAGGCGGCTTCAGAAACGCCAACATGTTTTGCCAGACCGGCTGTTGTGATGCGCCCACCGGGACTTTGTTCCAGGATAGTCGCCAGAGACTGAAGTATCTGGACTTTTCGAGAGGGTTTTTTCTGTTCCTCTTTAATTACGGTCTGCTCTGCAGTCATCAGTTTTAACGCCCCTTGTTAAGGTTGGTGATAAGTGTGCCGACACCTTCATCAGTAAGAACTTCCAACAAGACAGCATGAGCGACCCTGCCATCGATGATATGTGCGCTTGTTACGCCAGCGTTTACCGCAGAAAGAGCACACCTGATTTTTGGCAACATGCCGCCGGTGATGGTGCCATCCGCAATAAGTCCATCGACTTCACTTGAACTTAGGCCGGTTAACAGGGTTCCCTCCTTGTCCTCTAGCCCAGCGATGTTCGTCAGGAGAATCAGTTTTTCGGCCCCTAGTTTTTCTGCAAGTTTTCCGGCTACCAGGTCGGCATTGATGTTGTAGGTTTCGTTATCTTCGCCGACGCCGATTGGTGCAATCACGGGAATGATATCACTGGCTGTTAGCAGGTCGATGATATCTCTGTTGATATCAACCACCTCGCCGACCTGCCCAATATCGATAATCTCTGGCGTTTTAACCTCTAGGTCGCCACGCTCTATCAACATTTTTTTTGCTTTAATCAATGTTGCGTCTTTTCCGGTCAGGCCAACGGCCTTGCCGCCGCTACGATTGATGAGGCTGACTATCTCTTGATTGACTGCTCCCCCAAGGACCATTTGGACCACGTCCATCGTTTTGCTGTCGGTAACGCGCATCCCATCAACGAAATTGGACTCAATTCCGAGTTCCTCGAGCAGGCTCCCTATTTGTGGGCCACCACCATGCACCACAACCGGGTTTATCCCGACGAGCTTCATGAGGACGACGTCCCTTGCAAAGCCGGATTTGAGTTCATCCTCAATCATCGCGTTGCCACCGTATTTGATGACGATGGTTTTACCTGTGAACCTTTGGATATAGGGAAGTGCTTCGGTCAGTACCGACGCAATGTTCATTGCTGAATCTTTAGTCAGGGTCATGGCAGTTACTCGAAGTTCCGGTTTGATGGAATTCTATGGTGTAATGCATGAAAGGTAGTTTTTATAGCTTCCATGGATGCGTCTGGTTGTTTTTTTGCTGATGACTGTGGCCGGCTAACTCTTCCCAGAAGACCCAAATCCCTCGATGCCTCTGTCTGTTGATAAGAACTCGCTAACGATACTAAACTCGACCTGCTGCACTGGCACCACGACCAATTGAGCGATCCTGTCCCCGGGATCGATCGTAAACCTGCTGGCGCCGCGATTCCACGCGGAGATCATCAGTTCACCTTGATAGTCTGAGTCGATTAGTCCCACCAGGTTTCCCAGAACAATACCGTGTTTGTGGCCGAGTCCGGAACGAGGCAATATTAATGCGGCGTAGCCTGGGTCTTCTACAAAAATTGCAATGCCGGTAGGAATCAATGAGGTTTCTGTTGGTGCAAGGTCAAGTGGCTCATCAAGGCAGGCCCGCAGATCCATCCCTGCTGAGCCACTTGTCGAGTATGACGGCAGCGGAATATCGTTGCCGATTCTTGAATTAAGGATTTTAACCTGCAGATTTTGCATTAGGCTTCTGCCAACTGTTCAGCGATGAGCTCAATGAGTTTTCTTGACAGGTTTTCTTTTGACATTTTTGGCTGATGCGCCTCTGTAATTCTGGTGCCTTGCTCGGTGATAGTCCTGATGATAACGGTTGTCTCGTTGTGGTCGCTGTTAAAACCAATTGAGGTATCAGCGACGTTATTAGCAATAATCATATCCAGATTCTTGGCCGTCAGTTTGGTGCGCGCATACTCCATAAGGTTCTCGGTTTCAGCGGCAAACCCTACGGTAAAGGGGCGACTCTCCAGGTTCGCAACCGTCTTCAGGATATCTGGGTTCTGTACCAAACTCAGCGTCATGACACTGCCCCCTGATTTTTTTATTTTCTGTGTCTCGACAGAAGCAGGCCTGAAGTCGGCGACTGCGGCAACGCCAATGAAAATATCAGCATCGCTGACCGAAGACATGACAGCCTCTAACATCTCATCTGCGGATCGAACGTTAACAACTGTTGCCCTGTCTGGGGCTGCCACATTGGTTGGGCCGGAGATCAGGGTTACTCTCGCGCCCGCCTCTATCGCCGCAAGTGCGAGGGCGTAACCCTGTTTACCTGAACTGTGGTTGCTGATAAAGCGAACTGGGTCAATTGCTTCCTGAGTTGGACCAGCCGTAACCACAACATGGCGACCCGCCAGGCTGGTGCTTTTGAATAGGGACGCTACTGCGGTGACGATATCCGCAACATCCATCAGTCGACCTGCACCTGTTTCTCCGCAGGCCTGTAAACCAACGTCTGGTTCAAGCAGTGCTATCCCTCGTTGCTTTAATAGCAGGGTGTTCTGCTGTGTACTTTGCTTCGCCCACATAGCCTGATTCATCGCTGGTGCGACCATCACGCCGCATTCTGCGGCTAGGCAGATTGTGGTCAGCAGGTCATCGCCGTGGCCGCCAGTCAGTCGCGCCATAAAGTCAGCGGTGGCCGGCGCAATCAACACGACATCGGCCCAACGGGCAAGCTCAATATGCCCCATGACTGATTCTGTTTCGGTATCTAGTAGATCCAGGTGGACGGGGTGATTAGACAGTGCCTGCAGGGTGAGTGGCGTGATAAATTCTTGGGCGGATTCGGTCATAACGACACGTACGTCGGCGCCGTCATCCTGAAGTCTCCTGACGAGGTCAGCGCTTTTGTACGCCGCGATGCCGCCGGTAACACCTAGCAGAATTCTTTTATTGGTAAGACGATTCACAACAATGGTTCCACGCTGATAGCTGACAGCCAAATGGGGAGTTGGCGGGACCAGATCCTAGCTATATCCCACACTTTCCTTAAGGCCCAAAGGTTAGCATAGCTTTGCTTGGAAGTGTTTACTCACTATTTTTGTTTCACAAAGAAGGGTCCAGCGATAATGATGCCTAGAGAGAAACTCGTTAAAAATGGTGTTAAATCTCTTTCCGACAGTGAACTCCTTGCCATCTTTCTGCGAACCGGACTGCCCGGACGGGAGGTGCTTATCCTCGCTGACCAACTACTGGCGGAATTTCAGGGGCTAAGGGGATTGATGCAGGCGAACGAGACAGCGTTAACCAACTGCCGCGGTATTGGCCCAGCGAAATCTGCCCAGTTATCTGCTGTACTAGAGATGACTCGCCGCTTTCTGCAAGCTCGTATGGAAAAGGGTGAATCCATTAGTGATCCAGAGATTACCCGCCAGTTTCTGCAGGTCCAGATGGGAGGTTATACCAGAGAGGTGTTTGCCTGCCTTTTCCTGGACAACCAACATCGGTTGATCAGATATGAGGAGCTTTTCTTTGGGACTATAGATGGTGCCAGCGTGCACCCGCGTGAAGTAGTAAAAAAAGCGCTTGAATTTAATGCTGCAGCAGTTATTTTTGCGCATAACCACCCCTCGGGAATGTCGGAACCTTCTCAGGCAGACAAGAGAATGACGGAGCGACTATGCGCCGCGCTGGGGCTTGTGGAGATCCGGGTTCTTGATCATTTGGTTGTGGGAGATTCGGAGATCACGTCTTTTGCAGAACGGGGCCTGTTGTGATCGCATCTTGGCCGGAAGGGAGAAATCCCGGTGGGTTTCTGACGGGTAAACGGTTCTGGACGGGCTTGATCAGGGTAGCCAGATACCAATATAAACTAGACGTCGCAAAGCGGTTCTGGTATAAAGCATCGCTCCCACTTCACAGCGTTAGGACGATTTTTTGTCCGCGCAGCAAGTCATTGAATTTAAAGGTAAATTGACATGTCCAGAGAATGTCAGGTAACAGGCAAGCGTCCGGTTAGCGGGAACAATGTTTCCCATGCGAATAACAAAACTCGGAGGCGTTTTTTGCCGAACATACATGATCATCGTTTTTGGCTGGAAAGTGAAAATCGGTTTGTGAAACTCCGTATATCCGCAAAGGGTATGCGTATTATAGACAAGCTGGGTATCGACCATGTGGTCAACGATATTCGAGCCAAGGGACAAAAGGTCTAGTCATGAGAGAAAAGATTAAACTGGTTTCTTCTGCAGGCACGGGTCACTTTTATACCACTGACAAGAATAAGCGAACGATGCCTGACAAAATGGAGATCAAGAAATTTGATCCCGTTGTCCGCAAGCACGTGATCTACAAAGAATCCAAGATCAAGTAATCGTGATGCTCGCAGCGGCGAGTGTCCCTTACGTTTGCTATTTTTTGGCCCTTTGGCTTTAGACGGATTCTGTGCCTGAGCTTCCAGAGGTCGAAACAACACGTCGGGGTATTGAGCCCCATATCGTTGGTAAGGCGATCCGAGCTGTCGCTGTTCGCCAGCCACGGCTGCGATGGCCTGTGTCCCCGGAGCTCTCTCAGGTAATGACCGGTAACAGGGTCACTGGGATAAACCGCCGAGCCAAGTATTTGCTCTTCACTACCAATACCGGGCGAATGATGGTTCACCTAGGGATGTCTGGTAGCCTGCGGATTACTGATGGCTCAATGCCTTTAAAAAAGCATGACCATATTGATATCGTCTTCGATGACGGCACCGTCCTGCGCTACCACGACCCAAGGCGATTTGGCTCGGTCTTTTGGATTCCTGAAGGTAGTAGTCACGAACTGATCGATAGCCTTGGGCCGGAACCCTTGTCTGACGAGTTCGACGGGCGTTATCTTTACGAACTCTCGAGGCGCCGCAGGCTATCCATCAAACTGTTTATTATGAACAGCAAGGTGGTCGTGGGCGTTGGAAATATCTATGCCAACGAAGCCTTGCACAGGGCTGGGATCCGGCCTGATCGACTTGCAGGACGGGTTTCGCTGGACAGGTATATAACGCTCAGTCAGGAAATCAAGGAGGTGCTTACAAGCGCCATCTCTAGTGGGGGTACCACGTTAAGGGACTTTGTCAGAGAAGACGGGTCTCCGGGTTACTTCAAGCAGAGCCTGCTGGTCTATGGTCGTGGAAACGAGCCTTGTTTAACCTGCGGCCGTGGGCTCAGAGAGGTCAGGATTGGTAATCGAACAACGGTTTTCTGCTTCAAATGCCAGCGTTAACCGATTTCGTTGTTCTTTAGGGCAGTGGCGACGGATGGGTGAACGAATTGCTTAATGTCCCCACCGTACCCTGCGATCTGGCGTACCAGAGATGACGAGATATAGGAGTTTTCCTCAGATGGCGCAAGAAATATCGTTTCTATTCCCGGCTGCAACGCCCGGTTCATATTGAGCATTTGAAACTCATAGTCGAAGTCAGTGACCGTTCGAATACCTTTAAGGATTACGGAAGCGCCAATCTCATTGGCGAAATCCACGGTCAGCGTGTTGAAACCAACGACCTCAACGTTTTGGATATGTGATAACACTTCTTGAGCTAGCTCCACTCTTACAATCAGTTCACTGGGGGACTTGTGAGGACTGGTGGCGATGCCGAGTACCACGTTATCGAATAACGCTGCGGCCCGTTCAACGAGATCAGCATGACCGTTGTGGATTGGGTTAAACGTGCCAGGGTAAAGAACTGTAGTCATGTCAGCTTATCGTGAAATGGCGAGATCGTTATCATACAGATGGGCTTAAGGCGATATCAACCGATAATACAAAGACTGTAATGCACTGATCCTGTGCGTTTCTGTCGATATAAACGCCATTGATCGGGCAGATCGCCAATTTCCAGCGCTTCGGGGGTTTCCAAATAAACAAACTTTCGGGCAATCTGCCGAGCAGCGAGATGCTCCAGTACCCTGGGTAGCGCATTTGACGCGAAAGGAGGATCGATGAAAATAAGATCGAAACCGTTGTCGCAATGGCTCAACCAGTTCATTGCGTCGGATTTGATGTTATCGAAGGTGTTCGGATTCGCATCGAGCAGCGCCAGGTTCTTTGAGATATGTGACGAAGCCGCATGGTTGTTTTCTATCAGAGTGACATGGGCTGCACCGCGGGACAGGGCCTCGATCGATAACACACCACTTCCGGCGAAAAGGTCCAGACAGGCCGCGCCCCTGATATCATGCATTAGCCAATTGAACAGTGTTTCTCTAACACGATCCCCCGTTGGCCGGATACCATCATGTTCAGGAAAAGTAATTTTGCGACCGCGCCAGTTTCCGCCGATAATTCGGAGCGTACGATCTTGATGCCTCATGAAATCACATGGCCTTGCGGACAATCTTTATCAGTCTGGGTCATGGGATACAACTTATAGGGATTTATGCAGTCTATGCCAACTAATGTTGCAGATGAAACAAATGAAGCCAAAGTTGGTTTTTTTAAACGCCTCAAGTCAGGCCTTGGGAAAACCCGCAGCAAATTGTCTGAGGGTATACAAAGCGTCTTTCTGGGCGCAAAAGTCTTAGATGAGGCGATGCTCGAAGAGCTGGAAACCATTCTCTTGACCTCAGATGTCGGTGTTTCTGCCACGCAGGAAATACTTGGCGACCTGACAAAAAAAGTGGGACGCAAAGAACTAACAGACGCTAAGGCAGTGCATCGGCATCTTAAGGAAACCTTGGTGGGCCTGCTCCGTCCCGTCGAAGTCCCTCTTAATACAGGCGCTAACAATCCTTTTGTTATTCTAATGGTCGGGGTAAACGGGGTAGGTAAGACGACAACCATTGGCAAGCTTGCAAAGCTTTTTCAAGCGGAAGGTAAGTCAGTCATGCTGGCCGCCGGTGATACCTTTCGTGCTGCCGCGGTTGATCAACTGCGGGTTTGGGGAGAGCGCAATGAAGTCCCTGTTATCGCGCAGGATACAGGCGCAGACAGCGCGTCGGTTGTCTTTGACGCCGTTACCGCAGCGTATGCGCGAAACATTGATGTGTTGATTGCTGACACGGCTGGTCGATTGCAAAATAAGAAGAATCTGATGGATGAGCTTACAAAAATCACCCGGGTACTTCAAAAGATTGATCCAACTGCCCCACATGAAGTGATTCTCGTGTTGGACGCAGGTACAGGCCAGAATGCAATATCGCAGGTACGGGAATTTCAAAAGGCGGTTGATGTATCCGGCCTTGTTTTGACCAAACTTGATGGTACAGCCAAGGGTGGGGTCATTTTTGCGCTGGCGCAGCAATTGAAAATTCCAATCCGGTATGTGTGTGTGGGGGAGAAAATTGATGACCTGCGCCCTTTTTTGGCTGAAGAATTTGTGGAAGCCCTCTTTGAGTAAGTTTAGAGACTGAGTAAAGATGATACGGTTCGATGAAGTCAGTAAGCGATACGACGGCGGTTCGGAAGCGCTATCCCGGGTCAGTTTTGAGTTGGCTGATGGCGAGATGTCGTTTCTTACGGGGCATTCTGGCGCCGGTAAAAGCACTTTAATGAAGCTGATTATTCTGATGGAAAGAGCGAGTCAGGGACAGGTAATCGTTAACGGCACTAACCTCAACCGAGTATCTCGTCGTCAGGTACCAACTGTGCGTCGGAATGTGGGGGTTGTGTTTCAGAACCATCAGCTTTTGTTTGATCGAACCGTTTATGACAACGTTGCATTACCACTGACCATCGCGGGGTTTTCTCCCAAAGAGGTTGGCAGACGGGTACGGGCTGCCCTCTCCAAGGTTGGGTTATCTGATAAAGAGAAAAGGTACCCGGTTGCGTTGTCAGGTGGAGAACAACAAAGGGTGGGTATAGCCCGAGCAGTGGTCAATAAACCCCCGCTTTTATTAGCCGATGAGCCTACTGGAAACCTGGATCCGGCATTATCACAGGAAATCATGGATCTGTTTAGTCAGTTCAACCAGGTCGGTGTCAGTGTTCTGATTGCGACCCATGATTTGGATCTTGTCCAGAGAATGGCTAAGCGAGAGCTTATTTTGCGACATGGGAAGCTCGTTAATAGCGAGGTCGCATGAGGTCAGGAGCGGGTGCAACGGTTGCTAAGACGGATCGCCGGGACCGACTGGTAGCCTGGCTGTCTCACCACCGGCGCGTCTGTCTCTCAACCTTAGCTGAGCTTCTTGGGAACCCGGTTTCTAGCATGATGACCTGGTTGGTTATCGGAATTGCGCTTGGGTTGCCCTTGATTCTTTATGTGGTGTTGCAGAACGTGTCTTCTATTAGTGGCGACTGGGGCGGTAAGCCAAGGGTTGCCCTTTATCTTACCCAGGAAGCTACTCTTCAGGCAGGACAGGCGCTTACAAGGCAAATTGAGCAACGCGTTGATATAGACGAAGCCGTCTTCATATCATCAACGAACGCCTTACAGGAGTTTCAACGAAGGTCGGGGTTTGGTGAGGTTTTATCCACACTCGATCGGAATCCTCTGCCACATGTTATCGAGGTCGTACCCGCAAACCCTGATCCCATTGACCTAAAAAGGTTGGTTAGCGCCTGGGAGGTCAACGCACTCATAGGTAATGTCTCCGTTGACCTTCAATGGCTTGAACGATTGTTCGCGCTGTTGGTCTTTGCCGAAAGGCTGGTTACCGCGCTCGCGATTGTTCTTGGTTTGGGCGTCATGTTAATCATGGGCAACACGATCCGACTTGCCATCGAAAATCGGCGCCAGGAAATTGAAGTCATCAAGCTCGTAGGCGGTACCGATGCGTTTGTGCGGCGTCCCTTTCTTTACCTGGGGTTCTGGTATGGGTTGGGCGGCGCCGTGACGGCATTTTTTTTGTTGCAGACGAGCCTGTATTTTTTATCTTCGCCTGTCGAGATGCTGGCGCAGAGCTACCGGGACAACTTCGCGCTTCAGGGGCTGGATTTGCTTGGTAACTTACTGTTGCTGGTATCTGGTTCAATCCTTGGCATCATTGGATCTGTGCTTGCTGTCTCTAGACATCTGGCCGATATTGAGCCGGGATAGGCTGGTAAACTGCAGAACACACGATTAGCAGTCTGTAAACCGGAGTGCTAGAATCCTGCCCCCTGGGGCCTTGGTCTTTGAGTCTGCGGTTATTCTCTCTTTTTCGAACCGGCGAACGCTTGAAATGACCAATATCCAGAGTAACTAATATCTAGAGTAACTAATATTTAGAGTAACTAATATTTAGAGTGGCTAGTATTTAAATAAAATGACGATGTCTAAAGAACTCACACCCATGCCAGTACTATCTCCGGGCGACAGCCTGGAAGCTTACGTGCAGGCTGTAAACGGTATACCCGTGCTGACTTCCGAGCGTGAACGTGAGTTGGCCGAACAACTGTTTGGTGACGGCGATGTGGACGCTGCTCGACAGTTAGTGATGGCTCACTTACGATTTGTAGTCTATGTTGCAAAAGGTTATTCAGGTTACGGCTTGTCAGAAGCAGACCTGGTTCAGGAAGGAAACGTGGGGCTGATGAAAGCCGTGCGTCGTTTTAATCCGGAATTTGGTGTCCGATTGGTTTCCTTTGCCGTGCACTGGATCAAGGCTGAGATTCACGAGTTTATTTTGAAGAACTGGAGAATTGTTAAAATAGCGACGACAAAACCCCAGCGCAAATTGTTCTTCAACCTCAGGAGTGCGAAGAAACGTCTTGGTTGGATGAACGATACTGAGGTACGTGACGTTGCAGAGCAGCTCGGTGTCGCGCCTGAAGATGTGCGCCAGATGGAAACAAGGCTCTCAGCTCATGATGAGGCCTTCGAACTGGATTCTGATGAAGATGATGGCTTTACGCCTTCCCACTACCTCACAGACGAGACACTTGATCCTGCGGTGATTACGGAAAAAGAAAGCTTCGCCGGCGCTCAGCGCCGCAAACTGGCGAACGGTTTTACTGATCTAGATGCGCGGTCTCGGGAGATCGTTCAGCGGCGGTGGTTAACTGATAGTAAAACCACTCTCCAGGAGTTGGCAGACCAATTTGGAATCTCTGCGGAACGCGTGCGTCAGCTCGAACAAAATGCACTGAAGAAACTGAAACTCAGTTTTAGCTAACAGACGTCAGGCTTCCCTCATCGTGACACTAAAAATCATATTTCTATTTGCAGCGTTTGCGGGGGCGCTTGGCGTTGTTCTTGGCGCGTTCGGTGCTCATGCGCTTCGTGGGAGTATTGAGCCAAGGTTAATGGAAACCTTTCAGACGGCCGTTCAGTATCAATTGATTCACGCACTTGCCTTACTACTGGTGTCGCTCATCATAGGGTGGCTAGGACAAAGCCTGTCATTCGATATTAGCGCCTACGCCTTTATGGCAGGGATCATACTCTTTTCGGGCAGTCTTTATGGGTTGGTGCTGACTGACATCAGGTGGCTGGGTCCTGTGACACCGCTAGGGGGTTTGTGTCTTATTATTGGCTGGCTGGCCTTGCTAGTTGGCGGGTTTCGTCAGATTGCCTGATCGATTGCCAGGGATTAAGTCTTTTGTGCTCCGGCAGGGACGACTGACACCAGGTCAGACCCGAGCGCTGGAAATGCATTGGCCGAAATTCGGTAAGTCGATTGACGACGGCATGCTCAATCCTCGAACCGAGTTTTTGTCCGCTGGACCACTGCACCTGGAAATCGGATTTGGCATGGGGGACTCCCTCGCAGAGCAGGCGCGCTCAAATCCCTCTGTTAATTATGTTGGCATAGAAGTCCACCGACCGGGTGTCGGTCACCTCCTGATGCTGATTGACGATGGCGAGTTGGACAATCTGCGCGTTTACTCGGAAGACAGCATAGAGGTATTGACGGAAGTGATTCCCGCGAAAAGTCTGGACGCTGTTCAGGTTTTTTTCCCGGACCCCTGGCCGAAGAAAAAGCACCACAAGCGGCGTATTCTCAATCGTTACTTTGTAGATCTGTTAGAAACAAAACTCAAGGCTAACGGGTTAGTTCATATCGCGACTGACTGGCAACTTTACGCCGAAGAAATCGAAGCCTTGCTGGGTTCGATGCCCCAGTTTAATCGGGTTGAAGCGCCTTTGAGGCCTCAGACGAAATTTGAACGAAGGGGTATCAAGCTAGGACATACAATATTCGACCTTGCTTACCGGCTAATCGACTAACATCAATAAATCATTCAGGAAAAGACGACCCTTTTCCGTTGGTATGATTTGGTTAATTTTTCGAACCAGAAATCCCCTTGATATCGCTTGCTCAAGAAAGGAATCGAGCAACCCTGAACCCAGGCCTGTTGTTTTCTCGAACAGCGAGAGATCAAACCCGTTGGTCAAACGAAGGGTATTTAGCAGAAACTCCAGTTTCAGCTCCTTAGTATCTACGACTTTTAATTTACCTTCAGGACGTTGAAGGTACTCTACCGGCATCTTGCTTTTGGTCGTACGAATGACCTGGTTGGCTCTGCTGATTTTCCCGTGAGCGCCTGCGCCGATCCCCAGGTAGTCTCCAAACTGCCAGTAGTTCAAGTTATGGCGGGATTCCTCCAAGGGTAGAGAATATGCAGAGACTTCGTATTGTAAGAAGCCCGCAGATTGGAGCAGATCGTTACCGGCAATAAAGATATCTTCCAGCACGCGGTCTTTTGGTAAAATCGGTGGGTATTTGTAGAACTTGGTGTTTGGTTCGACGGTCAGTTGATACCACGAGATGTGCTCTGGCTGGAGTTCGATGGCCCGCTTCAGGTCGGTCAGTGCATCCGCTAGAGTTTGACCGGGCAGCCCATGCATAAGGTCTATATTAATCCGTTTAAACCCGGCTTGCCTTGCGCCATCGTAAGCCAGTTGGATGTCGTCTGGCCCGTGAATCCTGCCTAACTGGGTGAGCGCGTTAGCGGAAAAAGACTGCGCGCCGATACTGAGTCGGTTTACGCCTGCTTTGCGATATCCGTCGAAGTGCGCCTGGTCAAAGGTCCCTGGATTGGCCTCTAAGGTGATCTCAGATTTGCTGATATCAAAGCGGTCCTTAACATTGGCCAATAGCGTGTGAATGGCTGCGGCTGAAAACAGGCTTGGCGTCCCCCCGCCCATAAAAATTGATCGAAGATTTGTCCGCGACTCTGATTTGAGTTCGAACGCCAGATCTTGAACGAGCGTTTCTACATATTGGGTTTCGGGAATATCGCCTTGTACCTCGTGTGAATTGAAATCACAGTACGGGCACTTTCGGGCACACCATGGGAAGTGGATGTATAGGCTAAGTGGTGTATCGATCACTGAGTAGTCCAGATAAGGCCGCGAGGGCCTGTCCACGATGGCTAATCGAATTCTTTTGCTTACTGCTTAGTTCAGCTGCCGTTTTACCAAGAGAGGGTATTCGGAAGATTGGGTCATAGCCGAATCCGTGGTTACCCGCAGGTTCGTTTGCGATCTCTCCCTCCCACCTGGCTTGAGTAATGATTGGGGTAGGGTCGTCCGCGGTCTCCATATAAACCAGTACACAATAAAAAAAAGCTCGTCGATCAGACGAGCCCTTCAGCGCAGAGCGGAGCTTCGAAAGGTTTTCCATATCAGTTGCCCCCGGTCCTGCGTATCGCGCTGAATAAATCCCCGGCGCGCCTGACAGAAATGGAACGCAAAGACCTGAGTCGTCGGCGATAGCAGGAAGATTAGTCACAAGGCTGGCATGTTTAGCTTTGATAATCGCATTCTCGATAAAAGTCGTACCGGTTTCCATCGGCGACTCTACGCCGAGATTCTTCTGCAGGACCAGTTCAAAGCGAGCCGGCAGAAGCCGCTCTATTTCATCAGCTTTGTGTTGGTTGCCACTGGCAAGGACAAATTGCACTAATCGTATCTCCGGACAAAGTTTATAGGGACTGACTCGGTGGTGTTCAACCGTACATCAAGGTGGAATCTCAATATATCGTGCTCAAGCGCCAGATAACTTGCCAGGTAGTAGATTGCTTCGGCCTCATTGACCTCATCGAAAACCAGTTCAAATCGCTGGTTCAAGAGGTTGATCACATGCCCTGATAGGGCGGCGGTAGCCGGCGTACCCTGTTTCAGTACCGATAGGTTCAGAACGACCCTCTTCTCTGAACGTACGATACCATGAGCCCTGGCGACATCCGGGGGGATGATCATACTTGAGAAGGTCGTAAAGTGAATTCTGTGTTCACCGTGATCAAGGTAGGTCGCCGCCAAGGCTGGCGCCGAGCTAAGGCAGCACAACAACAGTAAAATTTTGCGGTGCATTAAAGCCCCAGTATCAGGCCCTGGGGAATACCAAGCATAGCGGCGAGGGGGCGGATCACCAGATAAGAATCGATCAGGGTTATCGCAACGAATACAAGAATAATTGAGAAATCCATACCGCCCATGGGTGGCAGTAGTTTCCTTGCAGGTGTGCATACCGGCCCGGTCAATTGGTTCACCAGCGCCATCGCCGGGTGGTTTGAGTTAGGCGCAATCCAGCTGGCGATCACCATGATAATAAGTGAAAAGTAATAAATTTTTAAGATCGTTGAAAGTAGTCCGACAAGCGACCAGGCGATGTAGACCGGATGGAAGGCATATCCGCCGCTGAGGAACATGACAAGTGATATTGCCAACAGCTGCACAAGCAACGTCACAAACAAGGTTGAAACGTCAACGCCCCGGATGGTTGGGAGTATTTTCTTTAAGGGTTTAACCGCAGGGTCGGTGACCTTAACGATGGCTTGGCAGATAGGGTTGTAATAATCCACCCTTGCAAGCTGCATAAGAAATCGTAATAGAAGCAGAATCAAATATAGCCCTGCAAAGGTCTGTATTAGAAATACTCCGGCGCCTAATAAATTCTGTGTCATTCAATTAATCCTGGATGCTGTGTAGAGATTATAGGTTATTTTTTCTCAGTTCTTTGATAGATCAACCGATCGAGTTTTAGCAGCGTTCACCGCTCCTTTTACTGCCTCTTCAAACTTAACAGACTGGAAGTGCTCGATCGCTGCCTGGGTGGTGCCTCCAGGTGAAGTAACTTGTTTTCTCAAGGTTCCCGCGTCGAATTCACTTTGTTTTGCCATCACAGCTGCGCCAAGGGCGGTCTGAAGCACCAGTTGTGTTGAGACTTCTCTGCTTAGACCTTCCGCAACGCTCGCATTAATCATCGACTCCATCAACAGGAAGAAATAAGCGGGACCACTGCCGGAAACTGCTGTAACGACATCAAGCTCAGCCTCGGTATCTACCCAAAGGGACTCGCCTACTGATGTGAGAACCGAGGTCGCCGACCCCCTTTGCTCGTTAGTAACACTCGGGGAAGCGAACAAGGCGGTCATTCCTGTTTTGACAAGCGCCGGCGTATTCGGCATGCACCTGACCAGTGCCGTGGCCTCGGGCAGTCGGTTCAGCATGCTAGTGGTCGTAATACCGGCGGCAACACTAATAAATAGCTTCCCATGGCTTGAGGTTGAAATCTCACCAAGCAGATCAAGAATAACATTCGGTTTAACACACAACATGACGATGTCAGCTTTAGCGATAGCGTCGGTGTTACTGGACGCGATCGTAACACCTTGGTTGCGAGCTCTCTCACGGCACTGCTCGATGGGGTCGAAGGCGAATAGGGTGTGACCATCAGACATCAGGCCGCCCATGATTGCGTTTGCAATGTTGCCTGCCCCTAGGAATGCGATTGTCGACATCTTGAACGTTATCCTTTTATTGTGTCTGTAGAAGCTGTTTACGGTTTGTTTCTGGGACCAAAGATGGCGGTGCCAATTCTAATCCATGTTGCGCCTTGTTTGATGGCTTCAACAAAGTCATTGGTCATGCCCATCGACAGCTGGTTGAATTCGGGCAACCCGTGACGTGATTCAATTTCATCTTTCAGATCCCGTAGCAGACGGAACGTAGCTGCCTGCGCTGCGGGGTCCGCAGTGGGTGCGGGTATTGCCATGAGCCCCCGTACTGAAATTTGGTCTAAGGTTGCAATCTGTCCGGCTAATCTTATCGCCTCGTCCTGAGTGACACCCGACTTTTGGTCTTCGTTGGACAGATTAACCTGAATCAGACAGTTCAGTCTGCCGAGCGTTGGTTCCCGCTGCTCTGATAGGCGCTTCGCAACCTTTTCCGTTGTAATGCTATGCACCCAGCCAAACGCATTGGCGATGTCCCGAGTTTTTTTACTTTGTATGCCGCCGACGAAATGCCATGTAGCCTGAGGAAAGGCTGAAACCTTTGGTCGAGCGTCCTGCAGGTAGTTTTCACCAAAGTGTTTTTGGCCAGCATGAATAGCGGTCGCGACCGCATCGACACCCATGGTTTTACTGACGGCGAGCAGGTTTACGCTATCCGGATCCCGGTTGGCGATCTCACAGGTTTTGAGCATTTCTTTCCTGATGGCCGCGATGCGTAATTTGATATTGGTCATAACAAGGGGACGTTCTGGCTAAACCGTCAGTATTGGTTACTTTAACGACGACATAAAGCTCTGACTTTAGTCGATTGCCATTTTATCTGGGCTTTTATCCCCGGCTGCAGATTGTCAATTGCAGAGGTATACTTCGCGGCAGTGCCGCGTTGCGGCTTTACCGTGAGAGAAAGATGCGATGGACATAACTGAGTTATTGGCATTTAGCGAAAAGCAGGGTGCATCTGATTTACATTTATCCGCGGGATTGCCCCCGATGATTCGGGTAGACGGCGATATTCGTCGAATCAACCTGCCTGCACTGGATCATAAGGAAGTTCATGGGTTGATTTATGAAATCATGAATGACAAGCAACGCAAGGATTACGAAGAGTTTTTTGAGTGTGACTTTTCTTTTGAGGTTCCAGGTGTCGCACGATTCAGAGTCAACGCATTTAACCAAAATCGGGGCGCTGGCGGTGTCTTTAGGACTATTCCATCCAGGGTTCTTACCATGGAAGATTTGGGTATGGGAGAAATCTTTCAGCAAATCGCCGAGATACCTCGCGGTATGGTGACGGTTACGGGCCCAACGGGTTCCGGTAAAAGTACAACGCTAGCCGCTATGCTGGACTACATTAACAACTCCCGCTATCAGCATATTCTTACCGTCGAAGATCCGATTGAGTTTGTACATGAAAGCAAAAAGTGCCTGATAAATCAGCGGGAGGTTCATAGAGACACCCTTGGGTTTAACGAGGCGCTTCGCGGTGCCTTGCGTGAGGATCCGGATATAATTCTTGTCGGTGAGATGAGAGACCTGGAGACAATTCGACTGGCGCTTGAAGCTGCAGAAACAGGCCACATGGTATTTGGTACTTTGCACACATCTTCTGCTGCTAAGACCATCGACCGAGTCATTGATGTATTTTCTGCGGCTGAAAAATCCATGGTCAGGTCTATGCTTTCAGAATCGCTTGCGGCCGTGGTTTCACAAACGCTGCTGAAAAGAATTGGCGGTGGCCGAGTAGCCGCGCACGAAATAATGATTTGTACACCGGCAATTCGTAACCTGATTCGAGAGGATAAAGTTGCTCAGATGTACTCGGCTATTCAGACAGGTGCGCAACTGGGGATGAAAACCCTAGATCAGAGCTTAAAGGAGTTACTGGGAAAAAATATCATTACCAGGGAATCGGCACAAGAAAAAGCTAAGATGCCCGCCGATTTCAAGTAGCTTCCAACGAGCGACAAAGGGAGCGTCGCGATGCCATAGTAAAAGGCGCTTTATCCTAACGAAGAGAAGCAGCGGAAATGATGGCTGTTAAGATAGGCCTGATTTCCCAGGACTGACGATGAAAGGTATGGGAACATGATAGATTTTGATAAGTTGCTAAAAGTCGTAGTAGAACAACGTGCTTCGGACCTGTTCATTACAGCCGGACTGCCGCCGTCAATAAAAGTTAGTGGCAAAATGATGCCGATGGCGAAAACGGCACTGACCCCTGAGCAGGCAAAGGAGATGGTCCATGCGACCATGACCGAGGCCCAGATCCAGGAGTTTGAAGCAGAGCGCGAATGTAACTTTGCCATACATTCACCGATAGCTGGCCGGTTCAGGATAAGCGCTTTTTACCAGAGAAACTTTGCCGGTATGGTGTTGCGTCGAATTGAGACCGAAATTCCGACGGCAGAGGAGTTGATGCTCCCCGACGCGATTAAAAAGCTTGCTATGACTAAGCGTGGGCTGATGATATTCGTTGGTGCAACAGGCACGGGTAAATCCACGTCGCTTGCTTCAATGATTGGGTATCGAAACCAAAATTCGAAAGGCCATATCATTACGATTGAGGATCCGATCGAATTTGTCCATGAACACGGAGGCTGCATGGTGACGCAGCGTGAAGTCGGTGTGGATACTCCCAGCTTTGAAATAGCGCTCAAAAACACGCTTCGGCAAGCGCCTGATGTCATCATGATCGGGGAGATAAGAACCTTGCAGACCATGGACTACGCGGTCGCTTTTGCAGAGACCGGTCACCTGTGTCTTGCGACGCTTCACGCGAATAATGCGAACCAGGCGCTGGATCGGATTATTAATTTCTTCCCGGTGGATCGTCATAACCAGGTGTGGATGGATTTATCGCTGAACTTGCGAGGCATGGTTGCTCAGCAGTTGGTGCCAACAATTGATGGCAAGGGCAGACGAGCGGCTATTGAGATCTTGATCAATACGCCTTTGGTGTCGGATCTTATCCGCAAGGGTGAGGTACAGTCACTTAAAGAGGTCATGGCTAAGTCGACAGAGCTAGGCATGCAGACTTTTGACCAGGCATTGTTCAAGCTTTACCAGGAGGGTCAGATAACCTATGAATCCGCAATTGCATCCGCAGATTCTGCTAACGACCTCCGATTGCTTATCAAGCTCTCGGGGGGTGTCGAACCGCCCAGCGGCGATCGTATCCAGGGGCTCTCGTTGCAGGGCACAGAGGGAGGCTAGGGTTTGCTTGGATTCCTAGGTACTCTCCGCAAGCCAAGTTTCAAGAATCAATTTGGCGGCTATTGCATCTAGCTGGTCTGGGTTCTCGAACTCTCTTGCTTCGAAGGTTGAAAGTCTTTCATCCATCAATTCGATGCGGATTCCGTATCGCCCATGCAAGCGCCTTGAGAACCGAGCTGCGGCTTTTGACATGTCGCTCTCAGTACCATCCATGTTAATGGGTAAGCCGACGACCAATACCTTTGGTTGCCACTCTTCTACAAGCCTATCTATCGCCAGCCACTGTGGGATGCCGTCCCTTGCCTTAACCACGGCGACAGGTGAAGCGGTACCGGTAATTTGTTGTCCCACGGCAACGCCAATTTTTGTGGTGCCAAAGTCGAATGCCATCGCCAGGTCATTCATAAGGACCGCTCCTTGATCATTTGCTTACCCATGCCCGGGGGTGGGCGAGATCAAATTCAGGTCGATACCGATCGAATTAGCGGCCGCCTCGGGCCTCTCGTCAAAGGGTACATTAAAGACGATGTCACACATGTAAGGTATCACCAGCCATACGTCAGCTTGAATTTCCTTCTCCAGTTGGCCGTCGGACCAGCCAGCGTAACCCAGTCCTGCGATGATGTTGTTTGGCCCTTTTTGCGCGGAGATAGTGTCCAGAATATCTAAGGATGTCGTCAGGGCCAGGTTGTTTGCAATACCGATAGAACTCTCGATCATGGTTTCTGTTGTGTGCAGGAAGAACAGCCTGTCCTGTTCAACAGGGCCACTTTCAAGCACGGTGATGTTCGGTGGACACTGAGCTATTTGATGGCCAAGAAGCTCTGCGAGATCTGCGTCCAGCGGTTTGTTTATCACGAGTCCAAAGGCCCCCTCTCTGTTGTGCTCAATCAACAGGGTGACAGTATGAGAAAAATAGTCACTCCGCATCGTCGGTAGAGATACCAGTAACTGTCCTGATAAAGAATTGAATGCTGACAATCTAATAGCTCCGCAGGGATGAGTTCTTCCTAAACTGCCAGGTTCGGATGATTTCAAGGACATCGGTCGATTGTCGTAGCTCATCTGGAAATGGAGCGTAAGGTGCTGATAGTCGAACTATCCTGACTGCAGCGTCATCCAGAACCGTATGCCCCGACGACTCAAGGATTTCTACCTCCTTCAAAGAGCCGTCCGGCAGGATAGCGACCACTAAGCGTAGCGACCCATATAGTTTGTTCTTTCTTGCTTCTTGCGGGTAGTTAAGGTTGCCAACGCTTTCGATCTTGCGGCGCCATGAGTTCAGGTAGAACGCATCTGAGCTGGCTGCGGTCGATAGGCTGGTTAGCCGTTTTATCCTGGGTCGTTTTGCGTAAACCTGGCGTTGGCGGTCGATGCGTGCTTCGAGGCTCGCAATTTCAAGTGATCGCGTCTGGAGCGACTTCCTGTTTTCGAATTCGGCTCTTTGCGGAGCCGTTTCGGTTGCCGCGTTATCCACGGTGAACGTTTGATCGGTTATGGCCTTAGTCGTGATAGCTGTTTGCTTCTGCTCAACGGGCTTATAGGACGCATTCTGCGGTATGTCCTGACTGGTTTCTCTGATTTCAGCATCCTGAAACTGCGCCTCTGTTGGCGCGCTCATGAGTGCCTTCTCCTCAAGCGCGCCGCTGCCAACTTGGTTCAATTGTGCCAGGAAGTCGGCTTTTTCGGGCGTGAGTTTAGCTCGTTGGTGGGCAAGCGTGACTTCCATTGTGTGAGTCGATGGCTTGCTGGTAACGTAGGTAAAAGTGACGCCGAGGATCAGGGCGGCATGCAGCGCAACGGCCAAGAAGAGGGTAAAACTAAGCCTATCACCCGGGCTGACGGTTTCTTCGAGTCGGTTTGTAATCACCGTTGTCATTATCTGGGGGATATCGTCTTAATCGGTTTTTCCAAATATCTCACTTTCAATGAACCGCATGTAGTCTCCTGCTATGTCTAAGTCAAAGGCAGCGTCTAGTTCTTTAATACAAGTTGGGCAGGTGACGTTGATCTCGGTCAAATAGTCTCCTATGACGTCGATCCCGACAAAGTAGAGCCCTTTTTCTTTAAGGGTCGGTCCAACTTGCTCGCAGATATAGCGGTCCCTATCGGTCAGTTCTCGCCCTACTGCTTTGCCGCCTGCGGCGAGATTGCCTCTAGTTTCTCCTTTAGCAGGTACTCGGGCTAATCCAAAGGGTACCGGTTCGCCATTTATCAGCAGAATTCTCGTATCTCCTTCTTTGATTTCGGGAATATAGCGCTGAGCCATGGTTTGAACCTGCCCTTGCTGGGTCAGCGTTTCAATGATGACAGACAGGTTGTGCTCATCCTCTACCGCCCGAAAAATTGATGTACCCCCCATCCCGTCCAACGGTTTGTAGATAACATCTCTATGCTTGTGATGGAAAGATTTAAGCTTTTCCTGATTTCGGCTCACCAGGTGCGAAGGCGTGCATTGCGGGAATTGCAATGCGAATAGTTTCTCATTGCAGTCTCTGATACTACCAGGCCGATTAAGTACTGGGACTCCAGTGTTCTCAATTAATTCAAGAAGGTAAGTTGCATAGATGTACTCCATGTCAAATGGAGGGTCCTTTCGCATTAATAAGCAGTCGAATTCAGATGCCTTGACCGTGCGACGATCGAGTACATCGAACCATTTCTCTGAATCGTCAAACAGGACCACATCGGACACGAAAGCAAAGACCTCTCCGTCTTCGATGTAGAGGTCAGCTTGTGTAAAGACGCTGATATGCCAGCCGCGGGTCTGTGCAGCGAGCATCATGGCCAGGGTACTGTCTTTCTTGGGTTTTATAGAGTCGATGGGGTCCATTAGGACGCCTATACGATAGGTCATTTTGTCTCCCCCTATTGGCGCAGCCCGACATTTTTGTGAGGATCAGTTCCCGCTGTCAAGACTCGAGTTCGTTGCCGATGGTACTGTCTGATGAAAAAGAAAACAGTGTAAACTAACTTATCCCGATTTGTGCGAGAATTCCCTTATTTCCCAAGCACTTATGGATTGGTTTTTATAACTGTGTTAGAAAATGGAGCGTGACTGACGGGAAACAATGTATTCCCCGCGTATTTAGCTTTTGATGGATTCCACGAAGCGGCTTTTGTTAGAGCACTTTTGATAGAGCACTTTTGTTAGAGCACTTTTGTTAGGGCATTAAGGTAGGACCTATGGACGATAAATTTGAAGACGTGAAAGTGATGGTCATTGATGACTCGAAGACTATCCGAAGAACCGCCGAGACCTTACTGTCCAAGGAAGGGTGTGAAGTCATCACAGCAACTGACGGTTTTGATGCTCTATCTAAGATAGCCGATTGTCAACCTGACATAATTTTTGTCGACATCATGATGCCTCGCCTTGATGGTTATCAAACCTGCGCGCTGATTAAAAACAACGCCGATTTCCGAGGGACGCCGGTCATTATGTTGTCTAGTAAGGATGGTATATTCGATCGTGCTAAGGGGCGAATTGTGGGATGCGATCAATATCTTACAAAACCATTCAGCAAGGATGAGTTACTCAGCGCTATTCGCGATCACGTAAAAACTGCTTAAAGAACTCGAACACGGAGCCTAATAGAGATGTCTAAGATATTAATAGTCGATGATTCTCGAACCGAAACTCATCAGTTCAAAGCGACGCTTGAATCGATGGGTCACCAGGTTATTACGGCAGAAAATGGAAGAGACGGTTTGGATATGGCCATCGCCGAGCAACCAGATGTTATTCTGATGGATATAGTGATGCCTGACATGAATGGGTTTCAAGCGACAAGACAAATCGCCAGGGGCGCAGATACCAAACACATACCGATCATTATTGTGAGCGGCAAGGGTCAGGAAACCGACAAAGTCTGGGGGCAGCGTCAAGGTGCTAAAGGTTACCTAACGAAACCTGTGGCTACTAATGACCTGATTTCCGCCATGCGAGCGTACCTTTAGCGATGAGTGAGCCATCACCATTTGAGATGCTTTCAAGCCTCGCAGACGAGGCAAGGCTCAGCGCCATTGACTTGCCTCCAGTTCAGGGAACTCAAGCGCTCGCCACGGGCCTTGGATTTAACCTGCTTGGACAAAGGTTTGTCACGTCCATGAAAGAAATCAGCGAATTGATGAGAGTTCCTCCCGCAACGCGGGTCCCGGGTGCCAAAAGTTTTGTTGTTGGCGTTGGCAACGTCCGGGGCAGGCTGATGGCCGTGGTAGATCTGGCGCTGTTTTTCGGTCAACCATCAAATTTGCTCATCGCACAGCGTAGGGTACTGGCCGTCGAAGACGAAAAACATCTACTGGGTTTTATCATTGATGACTCTCTTGGAATGCAGCATTTTCCTCCGGATACTTACTCAGAAGATGCCGAGGACGTTCCGGAGATTTTTAAGCAATTTGTACAAGGGTCATACGAGGTTGCGGGTGTGCATTGGCCGGTGATGAGCCTTTCAGCACTGTCTGATGACCCAAGATTAGGAAAACTGGCTGTCTCAGACTAGAGCTGCGTGAAACAACGAGAGGATTGGAGTTAACATGTCTGAAGATATAAACACCACCAATATGCTGCGTAGCCCCCTGTTACTGGGCATGATTAGCTTGCTTGTTTTGCTGATCGCGGGATTCAGTTTAAATCTGTATGTGCTGAGTGGTTCCAGTGGTGGTGGTAATACACACGCACAGCATGCTGGTGAAATGCAGGGCGTTGCGCAGGGAATGGCGACGCACGCCATCGCAGCGAGTAGCGGCAATGTTATGGCCTTTGCGTCGCTTGCTCGCGATAAGGACGAATTTGATCGACGCCTGAATGTTCTTAGAAACGGCGCCGCAACAGGATTAGCTGCGGCACCGGCTACTGCCGAGGCCTTGATTTCCCAAGTCGTGGCGCTATGGGCAGGCTGGTCGACAAAAATCGATGCGATTATTCAGGGCAAGGGTGCGGATGTTTCACAGCGTGAAATTGGTGCCGATATCTACATTAATCTTCAATTAATCCAGCAGGAAAACAATAAAATTGTCAGGGAGCTAGTGAGAGATCGCGCGCCAGGCAATGAGATTGTCGTTGCGCAAAGGCAGGCCCTCCTCGTTGAAAGAATTGGACACACCGTCGATAGGGTTATCGATCGTGGTTTTGAACAGGTGCTGAAAGATCAGTATTCTCGTGACAGCAGGGCCTTTCGTGCAGTTCAGAGCGGGTTTCTGAACGGTGATAGCGAGTTGGTCATTGAGGCGGTCTCCGACGCCGAGGTTCGATTCAGCCTCGGGCGGATGGATGAACTTTTCCAATCTGCTGATAACGGCATAAAAGAGGTTTTCATTCAGGCCGTTGAAGTGGGTGAACTGCGCAACGCTGGCGCCAACATTTATGAATCCTCGGGCGATTTCATCGCTGCTATTAGTGCCCTATCTGGGTCTTTAGCCAGCACGGAAGGTAGTGCTGGCGTGGCGTCTATAGAAATCGCGTTTGGTCTTCTTGGCATCATACTGGTTGTGTTTGTCATTATTATCGCCCTCATCTATCGGGCCTCTAATTCCAGCGTTAGTGAAAGTAGGCTTCAAAATGAAGATAACCAGGCCGCGATTCTCCTGCTCCTGGATGAACTTACCGATCTTGCTGATGGGGATTTAAGAGTCCAGGCAACGGTTACGGAGAGTTTTACAGGGGCAATAGCAGACTCCATTAACTTCTCAATTGACCAGATGCGGGAGCTGGTTTCGAAGATTAATGAGACATCCGTAAAAGTATCAAATGCTGCTGACCAAACGCAGAACTCGGTTAGCGCATTGTCTGAAGCGTCGCAACGGCAGGCCAATGAAATCGCAGATGTATCTGAAGCAGTGACTGAAATGGCAGTGTCGATTGACATGGTGTCATACAATGCCGCGGAATCATCCTCAGTTGCTGAGCGCTCAGTAGCAATTGCTAGCAAGGGAGCGGCGGTCGTACAGAACACGATTGTTGGTATGGATAATATTCGTGGGCAGATTCAGGAGACCGCGAAGCGAGTTAAACGGTTGGGTGAGAGTTCGCAGGAAATTGGAGATATTGTTGCCTTGATTAACGATATTGCTGATCAAACCAATATTCTTTCTCTGAATGCAGCTATTCAGGCATCCATGGCTGGTGATGCCGGCAAGGGTTTTGCGGTTGTTGCTGACGAGGTACAGCGACTTGCTGACAGGTCTGGTGCTGCTGCCAAGCAAATTTCCGCGCTGATCAAGACAATTCAAAGCGATACAAATGAAGCGGTAACCTCGATGGAACAGACAACCGCGGAGGTTGTTCAGGGAACACGCCTTGCCCAGGATGCCGGCGTTTCACTGGGCGAAATCGAAAGTGTTTCAAAATCGCTTGCAGAAATCATTGGGAATATCTCGGGCGCCGCAAGACAGCAGGCAGCATCGGCAGGAAAGATATCAAACACAATGAACAGTATTCAGGAAACTACCACTGCAACGACAGACGGTACGAAGGAAACAGTCACGGCGGTAGGTAATCTTGCTGAAATGGCGAACGAGTTAAGGTCTTCGGTAACTTTCAAGTTACCCGAATAGATAGGTTGTTGGGATGAGCGGAACACAGCGTTATGTAGCACTGGAGTGGGTTCGGGGTGAGTTGAAAAGTACGCTCCATCGTGCGCAAGTAGAATTAGAGGCCGTGGTTGAGGCGGTCGACGCCGCGCCCAGCATGCGGGCCTGCCTGGCCGCTATCCACCAGGTTTATGGAACCCTGAAGATGGTCCAGTTAGAAGGGCCGATGCGCATAGCGGCGGAGATGGAACAGGTCGCTCAGTCGCTTATGAACAACAGTGTTACCGAGGTTCGGTTGGCCCAGGAAACCTTGATGCATGCAGTTTTGCAGCTACCTGGCTATCTCGACCGACTACATAGAGAGCAGGAAGACTTCGAGAGTAACTTTTTGCCAATGGTAAATAACCTTCGGGCTGTGCGCGGTGAACAAAGAATTCAGAGCGCAAGCGCAGAGCGCAAAGGCGTTAATGGTCCTGATCTTTGGCCGCTAACACAGGCGGCTTCGGAGGAGGTCGTAAACGATTACTTGCAGAGAGGCGGTGAAGGTAATCTCCCTAAAATAAGGGTGCGCTATCAGCAGTGTCTAGGGGCAATCCTTAAGAAAGTCGAAGTTCGCAAAAACCTGACGACTATCGGCAAGCTATTGACGATGCTGGCGCGACTGTGTGGTGATTCCCCGACCGGTAATCTGGCTGAACTTGGATTGGGGGTAGTTGAAGGTGTCGCGAAGGGAGGGATCAAGCTCGATAACCAGACAGCGAAACGACTGAAACAAATTGATGATCACTTGAAGCCTTTCGCGCAGGCAGGACAGCATGGTTTGTCGGCGCCGGTAGATGAAGAACTGGCTATCGGTTTGATCAAGTTAATTAATGGAAGTAAGAAAGAAACAAAAAGAATATCAGCCTTACGGCAGCGATATGCGAGCAGGACAACTGAACCGGAAGCATTCGCTATGGGCCCGGACGACGAAACCATGTCCGCTGTTGCTTCAATCCTGATTGAAGAACTTAACTCGGTGACGGATAAACTTGATGTTTTCGTTCGCGTAAAGAGTCGAAATACAGATGATCTGGCTACTCTGCTGCCGACACTTGAGCAAATTTCCAGCACGATGATCATACTCGGCCATGCGGAAAGACAGACCGCTGTTGCCAACCAGATCACTATTATCAAGGGGCTGGAGGCAAGTGGTGAGCCGTCCGAAGATGTTTTACTCAACATGGCGCAAGCTTTACTGGAAATAGGGGTGGGACTGGGTCAGTTAGTAGTGGGCCCGGTAGAAGAGAGCAAAGGAGATTCTTTTGCTAGTCTGGATGAAGCTCAGGCGGTTGTTATTAGGGAGACCAGGCTGGGCCTCGCGACGGGGAAAGACAGCGTTATCGATTTCATCGCATCTGAGTTTGATCGCGCTAAAATTCAAGGGTTGCCGCAATCTTTACAGGCGCTTAGCGGTGGTTTGATGATGGTGAATCAGCGCCAAGCGGCAGAGGTTCTTAAAGCAGCGGCAACCCACATCGTAAACGTGCTGTTAAATGCCAAGCAGACGCCTGAACTAGGCCAGATGGACGATCTCGCGGATGCGATTACTTCGGTTGATTACTATCTTGAAAGGTTTCTGGATAACCCCAATGATCCTTATTTGCAGATGCTTGAGGTCGCAGAAACAGCGGTTAAAAAATTCGGCTACGGGGTTGGGTCACAAGGGCCTTCGGGGATGGACGGCGAGTCACCGGTTGAAGACGCGATAACTAAATCCGTTGAAGTCCCCGTGGCCCTATCGGAAACCGAATATGACCTTATTGACGATGAAATCCTCGCGTTATTCTTTGAGGAAACTGAAGAGGTTCTTGAGGCTCTTTTCGAGCACTTAGCGGTTTGGAAGAGCGATCCTGCCAATAAAGAAGCACAGACTGAAATTCGGCGCGGGTTTCATACCTTGAAAGGTAGTAGTCGAATGGTCGGCGCAACGGTTGTTGGTGAGTTGGCCTGGTCAATGGAAAACCTATTGAGCCGCGTGATTGAAAAAACGGTGACTCCGAACCCTGAGGTGATGAATATTATCACTGAAGTGGTGGCTCGGATTCCTGAGGGCGTCTCAGCGTTCAAGGAGGGTCAGCAAAACAAGTTCAAAGCAGAGGCGATGGGCGCGATCGCTGATGCGCTTGCGGAAGGCGAGATACCCTCAAATATTCCCACAACCGACGCATCGGAATCCGAGGCAATAGAAAACAGCCCTGAGCCTGTCGAAGAAAACAGCCCTGAGCCTGTCGAAGAAAACAGCCCTGAGCTTGTCGAAGAAAACAGCCCTGAGCTTGTCGAAGAAAACAGCCCTGAGCCTGTCGAAAAAGACAGCCCTGAGCCTGTCGAAGAAGACAGCCCTGAGCCTGTCGAAGAAGACAGCCCTGAGCTTGTCGAAGAAAACAGCCCTGAGCTTGTCGAAGAAAACAGCCCTGAGCTTGTCGAAGAAAACAGCCCTGAGCCTGTCGAAGAAGACAGCCCTGAGCCTGTCGAAGAAGACAGCCCTGAGCCTGTTGAAAAAGACAGCCCTGAGCCTGTTGAAAAAGACAGCCCTGAGCCTGTTGAAAAAGACAGCTCTGAGTTTTCCGACGAGGACAGTGCTGAGTTGGAAGAAATATTTATCATTGAAGCAGAAGAGAAGCTTGAGGTTATTGATGGGTTCTTGTCTGACCCTGTCGATGTCAGCGGCGACTTGGTGGCGGCCTTCCACACATTGAAAGGCTCGGCCGGGGTGGTAGAAATCAGTTCGATAGCCACGATTTCCGCTCCCCTAGAGCATTTGGCGAACCAGTATCTTGTTCAAAAAAAACCGGCGGATCATCACCTGATAGATACTGTTCAGGAAGCCGCTAGACTTATAAGAAAGGTCCTTCAGGACATTCCAGGCAATCGTGTCTCTGTCTCAGGGTTAGATGTATTGCTTGGTCGTTTGGGCCCCACCGCGATTGAAGATGAACCGCAAACAGGTTTTGATTTCCGTGAGATCAAGCTACTGGGTGAACTTAACATTGCAACGGACGGTTGGCAGAATCTCGAGGCCTTAGGTTCGGAGATGAAGGTGGTTCAGGAACAGGGGGTTGCTCTGAATCAGCCGGACCTTTCTGCCCTGATCTCGAGCATGGGTCGTATATACAGTGAAGGGCCTTTAAAGCCAGCCGAACAGACACTGTCACTGATGCAGCGGGCCCACGATGAGCTTGTATTGATGTTCGATGCGCTTGCGTCGTCGCAGACCTTAAGGTCTGCCGAGGGCATTATTGCAGAGCTCGATGCACTAGATGTTAATCCCGTTGAAGCAAACATTACGCCCAAGGCATCGGTGGTGCTCGAAGTAGAAGACGCGACGGTGCAGGAATCTTCCGGGAAAGCAGTTTTTCAGGAACAAGCTTCTCAGGAAGTAGGAAAACTGCCCGATGACGATATTGATGAGGATATCCTCCCAATCTTCCTGGAAGAAACTGAAGAGCTGCTGGAAGAAATTGATCAAAGCATCCACGGTTGGTCTGAATCCGGGTCGGCGAAGGGTCACCTAGACAACTTGTTAAGGCAGTTACATACCATCAAGGGCGGTGCGGGTATGGCGGGTGCAGCCAGCCTGGGCGAATACGCACATCGTTTTGAAACCTTTCTGGTTGGGGCTCAGTCCGGGTCAGTTGATTTTGACGCGCCTTTCTTTGCGCGGCTTAATATACAGCAGGATGAGATTACACGCCGGGTTCAGGTCTATCATAAACTGGTGATGGGAATAGCTTCGCCAGAAGAGCTTGAGTCATTGAAGACGGCGGTAAGTCTGGAGTCGGCAAAGGATAGTCTGGCAAAAGACAGTCCGGCAAAGACTGTTATGGGACCAATTGCGAGTATCACCCAGGCAGTGGTCGAAGCGACAGCAGTTGCAACCCAAGAGGAGGAACCCGGGATAGCGACGGTCTCTGGCGGTAGTGATGCCGTTGTCGCGTTACCGGCAGATGAAGTTGATGAAGATATCCTGGGAATCTTTCTGGAGGAATCAGATGACCTTGTTGAAGAGCTTGAGACCAGCATTCAAGTCTGGAGTGAATCTCCCAGTAAAATGGATACGCTGGACGTATTACTGCGCAACCTGCACACACTAAAGGGCGGGGCCCGCATGGCTGGCCTTAACAGTCTAGGTGAATATGCCCATAGTTTTGAAACTTTCCTGATCGGAATCCAGAAGCATCCGATTGAACTCGATGACGAATTCTTTGCGCTGTTAAACAAGCGCCAGGACGAAATCATTAGGCGAGTGGAGATCTATAAAAAATTATCATTCGGCGCAGCTTCAGAGGAAGATCTGGCATCCTTGAAAAATGCCCTTGAGCCGGCACTGGAAACGTTTTCAGCCGAAGCGCGCTACACGAACACTGATGATTCGGCGGTCGCCGAGTCTAAATTACCAATAGAAGGAGGGTCCAAGGACAAGAGCGTAGCGAGTGCCAATCAGGAAATGGTCAGGGTCTCCTCTGATCTACTGGAAGACTTAATTGGTCTGGCGGGTGAATCCAGTATTACGCGAGGCCGGGTCGAGCAGCAGATCACAGATTTCGGTGAGTATCTCCAGGAAATGGAAGAAACGATTAACCGAGTCAGGGACCAGGTAAGACTGCTCGAGATTGAGGCCGAGTCAAGAGAAACGCTTATTCGCTCAAGGCATGGTGCAAAGGGTGATCCCGGGTTCGATGATCTGGAGATGGACCGTTATACAATGCTTCAAGCAGTTTCTCGGGCCTTGAGTGAAGGGTCATCGGACATGATGGACCTTAAAGATACACTGGGTAACAGAATTAGGGATGCAGAAATACTACTGCAGCAACAGGCGCGCATTAGCGCCGAACTTCAGGAAGGTTTAACCAGGACACGAATGGTACATTTCTCGCGTCTGATCCCGCGGCTGAGAAGAATCGTTAGGCAAATTAGTAGCGAAGTTGGTAAGTCCGTTCGATTCGATACCTACAATGTCGAAGGCGAGTTAGGTCGAAACGTTCTTGAAAGAATCGTAGCCCCACTGGAACACATGCTGAGAAACGCGGTTGACCATGGTATTGAAGATAAAGAAGCACGGCTTGCATCAGGTAAACAGGAGCAGGGCCGCATTAGTCTGCGGTTGTCTCGAGAGGGTGGATATGTCGTGCTGACGATCAGTGACGATGGCGCCGGTATCGACGTCAATGCCGTGAGACGTAAAGCGATTGAAAGAGGACTCATCGCAGAGGAACAAGATGTATCAGATCACGAAGTGATGCAGTTTATTATGCACGCGGGTTTTTCCACGGCGCAAAAGCTGACTCAGATTTCTGGCCGTGGAGTTGGGATGGACGTGGTTGGCAGTGAGATTAAAGCGCTTGGCGGTAACATGGCGATTGAATCCACGCTGGGTGTTGGTACTGAGTTTACGATCAGAATCCCGTTTACTGTCTCGATTAACCGCGCTCTGATGGTTGTTGTCAAAGAAGAAACTTACGCGATACCGCTCAACACCATTGAAGGTATTGTCAGGGTGAGTCCCTATGAGTTGGATGCTTATTATCAGCCGGATGCTCCAATGTTCGAGTATGCGGGTCAACCATACAGGCTTGCCTACATTGGCAAGATGCTGGACAAGGTGGGTAACCCAAACTTGACCGGGCAGGTAGTTCCTTTGCCTGTGATTCTTGCCCGAAGTGGTGATCATGCGGTTGCGCTCCAAGTAGATAGGGTTATTGGTTCAAGGGAAGTGGTTGTAAAAACGCTTGGCTCCCAATTCGGGAATGTCGGTGGTATATCGGGTGCAACGGTGCTCGGTGATGGTCGAGTCGTCATTATTCTGGATTGCATGGCATTGGTGCGCAGCTACGAAGCGAGTGTTGATGTGCCGACAGGCCCGGTTGTTGCAGAAGCTATTGCGGGGCCAGCACCGGTCAACAAAGTACGAACAGTGATGATCGTCGATGACTCGGTGACAGTAAGGAAAGTGACCTCACGGCTGATGGTAAGGCAGGGATTTGCAGTCGCCACCGCGAAGGATGGGGTTGATGCATTAAACCAGCTTCAGACCCTTAGGCCTGATGTTGTTTTGCTGGATATAGAAATGCCTAAAATGGATGGGTTCGAGGTTCTTCGTAGTGTGCGACGCGACCAGAATCTAAAAGACCTGCCTATCATTATGATTACGTCCAGGACGGGTGAGAAACACAAGCAGCGGGCGATGGAACTTGGTGTCAACCAGTACCTGGGTAAGCCTTTCCAGGAAGCGAAACTTTTAGCAACGATTGAAGAAGTTATTGAGAGCGCGAAAGCAAAACCTGAGAAAAATTAAACGTGTCTGAACCTAAACAACTGGAAGTCTACGTTCTGGCTATGCAGAAGCAGGCGGTTATATTGCCTGGTGACGTCGTGGCTGAAATCATTCCTTACGAACCGTTGCAGCGTATTGGAGATACGCCAGACTGGTTTTTGGGGCTGCTGGGTTGGCGCGGTATTCAAATCCCCGTGGTCTCATTTGAAATGCTAACGGTTGAGCGAGCCAGTTTTTCTCTTGTAAGTGTTGCTTCGGCAAGCCTTGTTATCATCAGGGGCAATACTGACCAGGCATTGTTGCCTTTCTATGCTTTGGTGGCGCAGACCCACCCCGCAGCATATGAAGTCTTTGATGAAATGCTTTTTAAAACGGGCGGTACGGTCGGGCGGACTGAGATTGCGAAGGTCAGGTTTAACAACGATGTACTTTCAATACCGAATTTGGATTATCTTGAGGCGGCGCTTATAAATTCACTAATCCACTAGATCGCCCATCACTAGCTCATTCAGTAATACCGAAATTGCCCCAGACCTGATGAGAAACCGACAATGCAACGACTGGGGCTGTCTCGGCGCGAAGCACGCGTTCACCAAATGTCACAGTATCGAACCCTATATTGATGGCCTCATTCTCTTCAGCCTTACTAAACCCGCCTTCCGGGCCGGTTAATAGGCTTACCGAATTGACGACAGATAGTCTGCGCGGTATCGGGGCCCTCCCAGGAACGGCGAGTAGCCGAATATCAGCGCTGCTGTTAGAAAGCCAGTCTGATAGGTTCGTGACTGGGTCCAGGGTAGGTAAAATATTAAGGCCGCACTGTTCGCAAGCAGCGATGATTACCTGCCGCCAGTGAATTTGTCGATGATGAATCACCTTGTGGGCTACCGCGCAGTAATCGCTGATAATTGGGGTGATACGGCTTACGCCAAGCTCGGTGACCTTCGTTAACACGCTGTTCATCGAATCTTTTTTCAGGATGCAAAGCCCTAGCGTGGTTCTTAGTTGTGGCGCCCGATTGTTTTCATCGTGCTTGATGGGTCTTACCTCAACATGATTTTTCCTGACCGATTCGATTTTACAGGTGAACTCACCGCCCTTGCCGTTAAACACCACGATGTGCTCAGCGGTGGTTTTCCGAAGCACTCGTGCCAAGTGGTGCCCTGATGCTTCGGGCAATGCGAAAGTTTTCCCTATGCTGAGGTCAGCGTCGACAAAAAATCTGGGTAGTGTCACGTTTAAAGCCCTAGATTTTTCCAAACCTTAAGGGTTGGTAGAGATTGGTTCATCGTGTAAAAATGCAGCCCGGGGGCGCCACCTTGCAGCAGGCGGTGGCAGAGCTCGGTGACGACCTCTTCGCCAAATGCCTTCAGCGCTTCCGGCTTGGCATCATAGGCTTGCAGTTGTTTTTCTATCCAACGGGGAATCTCAGCACCACACAGGTCTGAAAATCGTTTGATGCCTTTGTAGTTGGTGATAGGCATGATCCCGGGAACGATGGGAACCCTGATGTTCGCCTTGTCGCATAAATCCCTGAACCGGAAGTAAGCATCTGCGTTGTAAAAATACTGTGTGATTGCGCTGTTGGCGCCGGCATCGACTTTTTGTTTGAAGAACTTAACTTCTGTGTCGACGGAATCGGATTCGGGGTGAATTTCAGGGTAGGCTGCAATGTCTATATGAAAATGATCACCTGTCAATTGCCGGATGAACTCGACCAGTTCATTGGCGTGGAACATTTTCATCGAACTTCCAATACCTGAGGGACGATCGCCACGAAGTGCTACAAGGCGCGTAATCCCCGCAGCCCGGTATTCTAGAAGCAGAGCCTCGATAACCTCGGGTTTGTCGCCACCAAAGGAAAGATGGGGCGCGACCACGCTACCTGTGTTGGCCAAGTCAAGTACGGTCTGCTTTGTTCCATCTTTGGTTGACCCCCCGGCACCATAGGTAACAGAGAAGAAATGTGGATCAAGCTCAACAAGTCTGGCATGGACCTGCTTTACCTTGGTAACAGCCTCTTCTGTTTTAGGTGCCGAAAACTCAAAGCTGAACAATCGGGTATCCGTCATGTTTACGTGGCTGCCGCCAGCAGGTCCTTCTTATCGGTGGCCTCCCAGGTAAAGTCTTTATCTTCCCTGCCGAAGTGTCCGTATGCCGCTGTCTTTAGGTAAATGGGACGTTTCAGATCAAGCATCTCGATAAGTCCCTTGGGCCTCAAGTCAAAATGTTCTCTGACGAGTGCTTCGATCGCAGCCTCATCGATCACGCCTGTGCCGAATGTATTGACGCTGATGGAAGTGGGTTCGGCAACACCGATCGCGTAGGACATTTGAATCTCGCAGCGTTTTGCAAGACCGGCGGCAACAATATTCTTCGCGACGTAGCGGCCGGCATAAGCTGCACTCCTGTCAACCTTGGATGGGTCTTTTCCGGAAAAAGCTCCGCCGCCATGACGCGCCATGCCGCCGTAGGTATCAACAATAATCTTTCGGCCGGTCAGGCCACAATCGCCGACGGGACCGCCAATAACGAAGTTACCGGTCGGATTGATAAAGTACTTGGTTCCGCTGTGAAGCCAGTTTTCTGGCAACACGGGTTTGATGATTTCTTCCATGACCGCTTCCTGAAGGTCCTTAAGGGAAACATCAGGAGAATGCTGGGTAGACAATACGACCGCATCAATGGCAACGGGATTGCCATCGGCATCGTACCGGAACGAAATTTGGCTTTTTGCGTCGGGTCGCAGGAAAGACAGTTTCCCTGACTTGCGGACCTCTGCTTGTTTCTCAACCAGACGGTGCGAGTAAGTGATGGGTGCTGGCATGAGCACGTCGGTTTCATTGGAGGCGTAGCCAAACATAAGCCCCTGGTCACCGGCGCCCTGCTCTTTATTTTCGCCTTCATTTACGCCCATTGCGATATCGGGAGACTGTTTGCCAATGGCGTTGATCACCGCGCAGGTGGCACCGTCGAAGCCAACCTCAGAACTGTTGTAGCCAATATCCAGCACCACGTTTCTACAAATATCCTCTACGTCTACCGAGGCTTCAGTTGTGATCTCACCAGCGAGGATGATCATGCCGGTTTTCACCATCGTTTCGCAGGCAACGCGGGCATCTCTGTCTTCACTAAGGATCGCATCAAGAATCGCGTCAGAAATCTGGTCAGCCATCTTATCTGGATGGCCCTCTGAAACGGATTCTGAGGTAAAACTGCTATTTACTGTCATGGGCTGTCCCGGTGCATTCGCCGTAAAAGCTCGGTATTCTACTGGTCGCGGGAATCGTTTCCCAGCATGTGCATATGATATTCCTTCATCCTGATAACAAATATCGCTCAATGCGAGAGTCCTGCCATTGATGATTAGGTGAGTGTAAGCGAGAATACGCGCGAACTTTTTAGTACCGGTTTTTCTATGAACGGAACCAAGATTGCCAATGCTGTGCGTGCCCTATCGATGGATGCGGTCCAAAAAGCCGGGAGTGGACATCCTGGAGCACCTATGGGGATGGCCGATATTGCGGAAGTCCTGTGGACCGATATTTTGCGTCACAACCCCGCCAACCCTGGTTGGCTGAATCGAGACCGCTTTGTGCTGTCCAATGGCCATGGTTCTATGTTGCTTTATTCCCTGCTTCACCTCACAGGTTACGACCTGTCGATGGATGAGCTTCGGAATTTTAGACAGTTAGGCTCTATAACGGCTGGTCATCCTGAATTTGGTGAAACGCCAGGTGTTGAGACAACGACCGGGCCGTTGGGTCAGGGTCTTGCCAATGCCGTGGGGATGGCTGTTGCGGAACAGATATTGGCGGTACGTTTTAACCGCGATGGTTTTAACATTATTGACCACTTCACCTACGTCTTTGTCGGTGATGGCTGCCTGATGGAAGGTGTCTCCCATGAAACAGCCTCTCTTGCGGGTACCCTGGGACTCTCCAAGCTCATCTGCCTCTATGACGACAACGGAATATCGATCGACGGCAAAATAGAGGGGTGGTTCACAGATAATACCCCTGGACGCTTTGAAGCCTATGGCTGGCACGTTATCCCTGACGTCGATGGGCATGATCGTGATTCGGTACAGGCTGCGATTCTAGCGGCGCAAAAAGACCCGCGCCCGAGTATTATTTGTTGCAAGACCCAAATCGGGTTTGGTTCTCCGAACAAACAAGGAACCGCCGCAAGTCATGGTTCACCCCTGGGGCTTGATGAGGTCGAACTGACCCGAGAATTTCTTGGCTGGACAGCTGCGCCATTTGAAATACCTGAGGATGTCTATGCCGCCTGGGATTGCCGGCAAAAGGGAGCAGATAATGAAGGTGAGTGGCGACAACGCTTTGCCGAATATAAAGACTCACATCCAGATCTAGCGTTTGAACTTGAACGCACAATGTCCAGAGCGCTCCCCAACAACTGGCATCAGACCATGGAAGACATGGCGAAAGACATGCAGAGGGATGACCGCACGGTAGCGTCGCGTAATGCGTCCGGCGAGGTGATTGCTAAAATGGCCTCCATCTTGCCTGAACTGTTGGGGGGCTCGGCTGATTTATCAGGTTCAAACTGTACGAGTTGGCCGGACGTGCGCCCGATGGCGAAGGACCATCCTGATGCCAACTACATCAACTATGGTGTACGTGAATTTGGGATGACCGCGATCGTTAACGGCATTGTGTTGCATGGGGGGCTTCGACCATTCTCGGGCACGTTTCTCATCTTCATGGAATATGCCCGTAACGCGGTGCGGATGTCCGCCTTGATGGGGATACCCAATATTCTTGTCTACACCCACGATTCTATTGGGCAAGGCGAAGACGGCCCTACCCATCAGCCTGTCGAACAGCTGGCGAACCTTCGTGGAACTCCTAATATGACAGTGTGGCGGCCCTGCGATACCGTTGAAACAGTCTATGCCTGGAAGCATGCCGTCGAAAATAATGATGGGCCCACCTCCTTGATATTCAGTCGTCAAGGGTTGCCGAGGCAGCATCGGACAGAAGAACAATTCGAAAATATAAGCCGGGGCGCTTACGTGTTGTTTGAAACCGATGAAAATCCCGAAAACATTCTGATAGCGACCGGTTCGGAGGTCAGCCTTGCGTTAGAGAGCGCGAAGGTGCTGGGCGCTCAGGGTGTGTCAGTCAGGGTGGTTTCCATGCCTTGTGTCGAGGTGTTTGAACAGCAGGATGCAAGCTATCAGGAACAGGTGTTGCCGAACGCGGTACGAAAACGCGTGGCCATTGAGGCCGCTCACGTTGACTACTGGAGAAAGTGGGTCGGGCTCGATGGTGCCGTTGTTGGCATGGAAAGTTTTGGCGCGAGCGCGCCCGGCGGTGACCTTTATAGGCATTTTGGATTTACGGTGGAAAATGTTGTCGGCAAGGTCAAGGGGCTTTCTTAAGCGATGGCGATATTGCACCTTGAGCAACTGGATATTCGAGGCAAGCGTGTTCTTATTCGTGAAGACCTGAACGTACCGGTCGATAATGGCAAAGTAACCAGTGACGTAAGAATTCGCGCAGCCCTGCCGACACTTGAGTATGCGGTTAAGCAGGGTGCGAAGGTGATGGTCATGTCGCACTTGGGCAGACCTCAAGAAGGTCTGTCGATCGATCGGCAGATAAATTCGAGTCTGGAACCCGTTGCTGTCAGGATTTCTGAATTGTCAGGCCTAAAAGTTAGACTTGTCACCAGCTATCTGGAGGGTGTTTCTTTCGGTGACGAAGACATCCTTCTGTTTGAAAATATTCGCGTCAATGTTGGTGAAAAAAGCAATGATGAAAGCCTCTCTAGAAAACTGGCGTCGCTAGCCGACATCTTTGTGATGGACGCCTTCGGCACAGCGCACAGGGCCCAAGCCAGTACTGAGGGTGTCGCTCGTTATGCGCCGGTGGCGTGTGCGGGCCCGCTGCTGTCCGCGGAATTGTCTGCGCTCGGCAAAGCGCTGGCGGAACCGGCAAGGCCCATGACAGCGATCGTTGGTGGCAGTAAAGTGTCGTCTAAATTGGAGGTGCTTAACGCGCTGGTAGAAAAAGTAGATTCACTGGTCGTGGGTGGCGGAATAGCAAACACCTTCCTGGCGGCGACCGGGATTAACATTGGTAAGTCTCTTTGTGAAGTTGACCTTTTGAGTACGGCAAAGCAACTGCTTGATAGGGTGCATATTCCGTTGCCGACCGATGTGGTTGTTGCAAAGACACTGTCAGTGGATGCTGTGGCGATGATCAAGTCGGTTCACGAAGTCAACGCTGATGAGATGATTTTAGATATCGGTCCGGACAGTGCAGCGGCGATCTGTGAGATGATGGCGCAGGCAGGTACTATCCTGTGGAACGGACCGGTCGGAGTTTTCGAAATTCCGCAGTTCGCTTTAGGGACTAAAGCGCTGGCCCTCAGTATTGCCGAGAGTCAGGCGTTTTCATTAGCGGGTGGTGGCGATACCCTCGCTGCGATAGAACAGTTTGGACTCAGCGACAAGATTTCGTATATATCCACCGGTGGTGGTGCTTTCCTCGAGTTCGTTGAGGGTAAAACCCTGCCGGCTGTAGCGGCGCTCGAAGCCAGGGGCGGTTAGAAAACACAAAGCAGCGCAAGGTAAAGGGCTCTTAGGGGAAAAGAAAGGGCTCTTAGGGGAAAGTAAAGAGCCTCTAACGAGTAACAAGACTAAATTGGAGAACAGATCATGGCACTAGTAAGCATGCGTCAACTTTTGGATCATGCAGCAGAGCACGATTACGGGGTTCCGGCGTTTAACGTTAATAATCTTGAGCAGATACGCGCCATTATGGAAGGCGCAGCGCAGACCAATAGTCCTGTGATTGTCCAGGCGTCGGCTGGCGCGCGTAAATATGCCGGTTCAAATTTTCTCAGGCACCTGATACTTGCAGCGGTAGAGGAGTTCCCAGATATTCCAGTGGTGATGCATCAGGATCATGGCGCGTCACCGGCTTCATGTCAGAAAAGCATCCAGCTTGGGTTCTCATCGGTGATGATGGATGGCTCGTTACTTGAAGATCAAAAGACACCCGCCAGCTATGAGTACAACCTTGACGTGACGCGGCGAACCGTTGAGATGGCTCATGCCTGTGGCGTGACTGTCGAAGGTGAGCTGGGTTGCTTGGGATCATTGGAAACCGGTGAAGCAGGAGAAGAAGATGGTGTTGGTGCAGCCGGAGTCCTGACGATGGACCAGATGCTCACAGACCCAGAGCAGGCGATTGATTTCATTGCACAAACAAACTGCGATGCACTGGCTATTGCGATCGGTACCAGCCATGGCGCCTACAAATTCTCGAGGCCACCAACCGGCGATATTCTGTCGATAGATCTCATCAAGAAGATTCATGAGGCGCTACCTAATACCCATCTTGTCATGCATGGTTCAAGTAGTGTCCCGCAGGACTGGTTAACGGTCATCAATGAAAATGGTGGCGAGATCCCGGAGACCTATGGTGTCCCCGTTGAAGAGATTCAGCAGGGCATTAAACATGGCGTGCGAAAGGTTAACATCGACACTGATCTGCGCCTTGCATCTACCGGTGCCATCAGGCGCTTCCTTCATGAGAATAAAGCTGAGTTTGACCCTAGAAAATACCTGGCGGCTTCTCAGAATGCGATGCGTGATATTGTGATTGCTCGATACGACGCCTTTGGTACGTCAGGCAACGCTTCAAAAATCCGACCTATTACGCTAGATGAAATGTCGAACAGGTATCTGTCTGGCCAACTAAACCAGAAAGCTACCTGAACGCATGATCGGTATTCTGCCGCGATTAATAGAGATCGTCGGGGAAGAAAATGTCTCGAATAAAGAAAGCGACCTAGTTACTTACGGCTTGGATTGGACGAGGTTTTTTGAACCAGATCCAATCGCTGTCGTTTTTGTGCGCACAACAGAGCAAGTTATTCAGCTTGTTCAATTCGCAAGAAAGGAAGGTGTTGGGCTTGTTCCGTCCGGTGGGCGCACCGGTCTGTCCGGTGGTGCTTGTGCGATTGACAGGGAAGTTGTGGTTTCCTTCGAGAAGATGAACCAGGTCCTTGAATTCAGCGCGGCAGATGCGTCAGTTACCGTCCAAGCGGGTGTCATCACGGCAAATCTGCAGGCCTTTGCGCAAGACAAAGGTTTGTACTATCCCGTTGATTTTGCGTCCAGTGGTTCCAGTCAGGTAGGCGGCAATATTGCGACGAACGCCGGGGGGATTCGGGTCCTGCGTTACGGAATGACCAGGCAGCAGGTTTCTGGCTTGAAGGTGGTCACTGGTGCTGGAGAGCTCCTTGAGCTCAACAAGGGGTTGACGAAAAACAATACGGGGTACGATCTGCGGCACCTCTTTATCGGCAGCGAGGGTACGCTGGGGTTTGTGGTAGAGGCCACTTTTCAGTTGGTTGCAACCCCAGAGAAAGCTACCGTGATGTTGCTCGCGATGAACAGGATGGAAGATTGCCTTGAAATTCTGACTGCGTTCCGCGAACACATCACCCTTAATGCTTTTGAGTTTTTCTCTCACAAGGCGCTCGAAGCTGTTCTCTTGCACAGCGATCTAGAGCCACCATTTGCGAGAACGTCTATTTTCTACGTGTTGCTTGAATTTGAGAGCCCTGATGAGCAGGCGTTAGTTAATGCGCTGAAGGCATTTGAACGCTGTACCAGTCAGGGATGGGTGGCGGACGGCATTGTGGCATCAAGTGAGAGCCAGAATCGGGCCCTCTGGCAGTACCGGGAAAGAATTTCAGCATCCATCACATCCCGAACGCCCTATAAGAATGATATTGCAGTCAGGGTAAGTCAGGTACCTGAATTCCTGCATACGGTTGAGCGGTTGGTAGGAATATCGTATCCAGACTTTGAGATTGTCTGGTTCGGACACATTGGGGACGGCAACCTGCATCTTAATATCCTTAAGCCTGCAGAAATGTTGACCGATCAGTTCAAGAAGCAATGCGAGCAGGTCAGCGATACCGTTCTTGCGGCTGTCCGGGAGTTTGGTGGCAGCATATCTGCCGAGCATGGAATTGGTTTAATGAAGAAGGAGCAGCTGCACTTCAGCCGGAGTGACGAAGAGATAGCGTCCCTAAGGTCGATCAAAACCATCTTTGATCCTGACGGCATTATGAACCCAGGGAAATTGCTCTAAGGTTATCCATCGGTCTGATGTGGCCCCGCAGGGTGAAGCTCCTCAACACCGGATTGCCGCCCAACCAGCAAGACATCTGCGGGTCTTTTAGCAAACAGCCCTTGAGTTACCACACCCGTAAGACCATTAATGCTGTCTTCCATAGCGCGGGGATCAGTGATTGACAGGCCATGAACATCAATGATCATATTGCCATTATCTGTGATGAACCCCTGCCGGTAAACGGGTTGGCCACCCAGACCCACAAGTTTCCTGGCGACTGCAGATCGGGCCATCGGAATGACTTCGACGGGCAGTGGGAAATCGCCAAGAACGTCTACAATCTTAGTGTCATCGACGATACAGACAAATTGCCTGGCGACGGATGCAACAATCTTTTCTCTTGTCAGTGCGCCGCCGCCGCCCTTGATCAACTCCAGGTTCGGGTTGACTTCGTCGGCGCCATCGACATATACAAGTAGTTCGTTAACGTCGTTTAGATCATAGACTGGAATCCCGTGCTTTTTGAGACGATCGGCGGTTGCTTGCGAACTGGCTACCGCACCATCGAATCGATGCTGGAATGTCGCTATTGCGTCAATGAAAAAGTTTGCAGTTGAGCCAGTGCCTACCCCGATGACGGTTTCTTTTGTGAGCAAAGGCTCGATGTAGTCAGCTGCACGTTGTCCAACAGCGGCTTTGAGTTCGTTTTGGTTCATTAATATTGGCACCAAGGTGAAGAGTCGGAGAATCAAAAGGCCCAGCTTAATGATCGCGGCCTTAAATGGTAGTGGCCTTTAATGGTAGTGGCCTTTAATGCTAGTGACCCTAATTGGTCGTGATTGTTAATGCTAGTGACCCTTATTGGTCGTGATTGGCCAGGCTTACACAAACTGCGTTCAGTTGGCTAAGATGAGGGCACCTTCAAGATGGATCTCGCGCGTGGAAAAGTATGTCAAAAAAATCCTAGAGGCGAATGTTTATGACGTTGCTATACAGACGCCACTGGAAATCGCTCCTTTGTTGTCATCTCGAACGGGAAGTGAGGTCCTGCTGAAGCGTGAAGATATGCAGCCGGTTTTCAGTTTCAAGATTCGCGGAGCGTACAACAAAATTAGTCGCCTTACACCCAAAGCGAGAAAGAAAGGGGTCATTACGGCCTCGGCGGGGAATCACGCGCAGGGCGTGGCGATGGCTGCTACCAGACTTGGAATCAGATCCAGAATCGTGATGGGTGAAAATACGCCATCCATCAAGGTTGAGGCAGTAAAGGCCTTTGGTGGAGAAGTCATCCTGCACGGGGATAGCTATGACGAGGCTGCCGCGTTTGCGCTTAAAGAAGCGACTCGAACAGGGGAGACTTATATACACCCATTCGATGATGCTGACGTAATCGCAGGTCAGGGAACCATTGGGATGGAGATAATGAGGCAATATACTGGCTCCCTTGATGCCGTCTACGTTCCTGTGGGTGGAGGAGGGTTGATTGGTGGTATTGGTGCTTTCGTTAAGTACCTGCAGCCTGAATGCAAAATCATTGGTGTGGAATGTGAAGGCTCAGCTGGAATGTCAGCGGCACTGAAAGCCGGTAGAAGGGTCTCTCTTAGGGCGGAAGATCTCGACCAGTTTGCAGATGGTACCTCAGTTAGGCAGGTTGGTAAGGCAACGTTTGCACTGGCGAAGCAAGTAGTTGACGACGTCATCACAGTGACGGTCGATGAGATCTGTGCCGCGATTAAAGATCTCTTCGAGGATACTCGTACCATTGCCGAACCATCTGGGGCCCTTGCGGTTGCGGGATTGAAGAAGCATGGGTTAAAAGGAAAAACCGTCGTGGCCATCGTCAGCGGGGCTAATGTTAATTTCGATCGGCTTCGTCATATCTCGGAAAGAACAGAAGTCGGTGAGCAGCGGGAATTGTTGCTGGGGGTGAGTATTCCCGAGAAAGCAGGTAGTTTTCTGAAATTCTGCTCTGCCATTGGTAAACGGAGCATCACAGAATTCAACTATCGATACGCGCATGAAGGGCCAGCGCATGTCCTGGTCGGTGTTCAGACGTCAGCTACTGAAGACAAGTCAAAGCTCATCATGAAGCTTTCCGAACGGTACAAGGTTCAGGATTTATCAGATAATGAGGTCGCCGTTGTCCATGTTCGACACATGGTCGGTGGTGTCGCCAACATTGAGGACGAGAAGCTGTTTCGATTTGAATTTCCAGAGAAACCCGGTGCTTTACTGAAGTTTCTGGATCTGCTTGGCAATGAGTTCAACATCTCTATGTTTCATTATAGGAATCATGGTTCTGCTTTTGGCCGGGTTTTGGTAGGGATTCAAGTTCCTGCAGGTCGGATGAAGTATTTCCAGGGACAGCTGGACAAGATTAATTACCGGTACTGGAATGAATCAGGGAACCCGGCCTACAGCCAGTTCCTTGCGGCAAGCTAATCAGTTTCGCTCAGGCCGTTTTCGTTTTTTGTATCGGCGTGAAACTGAGCGAATTCTTCTTCAAAGGAGAACAAGGACAGATCCTTGATTCGATCGACGTATAGCGTCCCGTCCAGGTGATCGAACTCGTGCTGAAATACGGTGGCCAAAAAGCCGTGTGCCTCAAGGCTTTTTTCGGCCCCTTCCGACGTTAGGTAATCAACCCTGATATGCTGAGGACGTTCGACGTATCCCATCATGCCAGGTACCGATAGACAACCTTCCCAGTAACCTGCTGTTTCTTCAGCAATGGACGTAATAGTCGGGTTTATGTAGACCTCAAAAGGGGTGTGCTCAATGTTGCCATAACGAGTGCTGGTGTTCTCTATCTCTATGACGACGATTCGAAGGCTCACATCAATCTGGGGGGCGGCCAGACCAATGCCGCCGTAGGCGTGAAGGGTCTCTCGCATGTCTGAGACTAGTTCGTTGAATTCTGCAGAGCCAAGGAGTTCCGATGAGTAGGGCGCTGCCGGGACTCTCAGGGATGGATGACCCATACGGATTACTTCTCTTACTGTCATTATTAGGCTCCTTGGTTTGGTAGTGGATGCTTTATCAAAGGCAGATCTCCGCCGGAGATGATATCAGGTGTGCCCCGCTGGTCGCCAAAGACTTGCTTATCTCTGATAACCGCTATATTTTGTTGAGTCATCAATCAACATGCTAAAAGCATGAAGCGGAGTCTGTAAAACTCGTGAAGAAGAAGCCGGATCTATTGTTCATCTTGTTTTTGCTGTTCGGCCTTGGTGTGGTGTTTAGCGCCGGTGCTTCTCTGATTTAATGCGTCTCTGATGTAAAGCTTGCTTGACCTAATAAGTAGCTGATTTTTTGGGTGCTTTCTCAATAACGCGTTCTTCCGTTATCACCGCGTGCATCGGCACGTCGTGCCCGGCGGGTGTAAAGTCAGCTCGTTGATTTTCAAAAGCCAGTCCAACCAGTTTGCTCCGCTGGAAGCGCCGGCGATCAAACGCTTTGTCGTAGTAGCCACCCCCCATTCCAATTCTATCGCAGTCATCATTGAAGCCAACGACCGGTACGCACACGAACTCTATGTCTATTCCTCGAATGCAACTCCCAGGCCTTACAGCGGGTTCCCAGATGCCAAAACGATTCTCTCGAAGTGCGGTTTCACCCGGTAAATATGGCGCGAACATCATGGTTTTCTTCTGCCACCCTTCGGTACCAACAATGGGAAGATAAATTGGCTTGCGGAGGAGTTCTGCAAGTTTCAGGACGGGCGCTGTGTCGACTTCTTCCGGAAGTGGTAGGTAGATGGCAAGTTTTTTACAACGCCGAAAGGGTAGATACCGAGCGAGGTTTCTTGCAAGTCGTTGCGATTTCTCTTCTCTTTCCAATGGTGTGATCGAACGGCGTGCGGCTCTAAGAGATTTTCTCAATTGAATTAATGGCATGCCGGCGTCGATGATTAGTTCCCCAAATTGCCGCTGTACTAATAGGTCCTTGAACCCTGCGGTTCAAGGCGGTGGTCTCCTTATGACCTCAGGCTTTCCGCTGAACGGACATGCACATGGTCGATGAAAAAAGACCTCCTGGTTATCGCTTAAAGGGTCGAGGACATATCGACTGGCGAACAACCCAGGGAACTAGCGTTAAGTATAGCGGTTCTAAGGGCTGACCAAAACAGCGGTTTAGTTTTTTGCTTTCAGTCGGCTTAGCGCAGAATCTACTTTGTTGTGCAGATTCCGTATTTCGGTCTGTTGTTCCGTGAGTGCGGACGAAATCTCGTGTTGTTTAGAATCCATTTGGGTGGCTTTTTCAGACTGCGCCAACAGGTCATGGGTCAGGTTCAGTGCAGCCATTACCGCCAACCGGTCTAGCCCAAAAACATTGGAATTTTGTTTAATCTCTCGCATTTTCTGGTCCAAGAACTGCGCAGATTGCCGTAGCGCAGTCACTTCGCTTTCCTTGCAGCTGACCTGATAGTCCTTGTCGAGTATAGAGACTCGTACAGTCTTTGATTCTGACATCTGTCTAGTCCTGTTCCAGAGACTTCAAGCGCATAATCATGGCCTCGATTTTGGCTTTGGTCATCTCATTCTTTTCTAGCAGGCGGGTCCTTTCCTGCATCCAGTTCTCGCGATCAGCTTCCATCGCTCTGTGCTTACTTTCCAGCTCATCACAAAGCTCGATCAGCTCGTCGATTCTTTTCTCAAGGGTGTTGATATCCACACAGGCACTCAACTTAAAGGTTAATTAGGAACTATAAAGCGGGTCAATCCTGTTGTTCAAGCTGAGTTGGAGTAAAATCGCCGCTCTGTTGAGGTAATGATATGACTGTATTTGAGCACTTCCAAGACGAATTGTCCCGGGCAAGCGTTGATCTTCACGCATCTGAGTTGCATGGGATGCTTATTGGCTATCTTTGTGCGGTGAAGGATAGCGCCGGGCCAGGGCGGCGTAGGTCCCTTTTTGAAGCCTGGATGGATGGACATGCGCCTACTTCCGTTGTGAATATGCTTGAAGAAGCATTTGTCCAAAGCTTGGATAGCCTGGGAGAGTATGCTGATTTTGATTTTAAGGTGATGATGCCGGGTGACAACGAGGGAATTGCTGAGCGAGCAGAATCGGTATCTCTGTGGTGTAGTGGTTTTCTTTCAGGCTTTGGTGAATCTGGCCGTCAACTCGATGCAGCCGATGCTTCGGATGTTAAGGAGGCGCTTCAGGACATGGGCCGGATTGCGGCAATGTCCGATGAAGTCGGTGAAGGAGAGGAGAATGAGTCTGACCTGACAGAGATCGTGGAGTTTATAAGAATTAGCACGTTACTTATTTTCGCGGAAACAGAATCGAAAGGGGCACACTAACGTTGCCTAGAAAAAAGAAGGCACGCAAAGAAATTGCGCCGGCAGAATATGTCAGAAGGCGCCGGGAGCTTGCTGCACTCATGGATAAAGGAGGTATTGCCATTGTCCCAGGGGCTAATCCAAAGACTCGTAACGGCGATGTGCAATATCCGTTTCGCCAGGATAGCGACTTTCATTACCTGACGGGGTTTGACGAACCAGGCGCGGTATTCGTACTGACACCTGGCAGGGAGCACGGTGAGGCTCTGCTCTTTTGTCGCGAGCGCGATCATGAGCATGAGCGCTGGCATGGCCACATCACTGGGCCCGATCGAGCGATGCAGCTTTTTGGGATGGATGATGCCTTTCCGATATCCGACATAGATGACATTCTGCCAGGCTTGATTGAAGGTTGCTCGAAGCTCTACTACGCGATGGGCGTAGATCGAGATTTCGACGATCAGGTGATCGGTTGGGTCAGGAAAATTTCGCTGAGTGATCATCCGGGGGCGGCACCGCCGGGTGAGTTTGTTCAACTTGATCACTACTTGCATGAACTCCGGCTTTTTAAAAGTGCCGCCGAAATAGCACTGATGAAGCTGGCTGCTGAGGCGACAGTTAAGGGTCATCGCCGGATTATGCAGAAAGTTCAGCCCGGCATGATGGAGTACGAACTCGAAGCGGAGTTGATTCATGAGTTTTCCATCAACGGCGTGCGCGATTGTGCGTATCCCGCGATCATTGGAGGTGGTGCGAATGCCTGCGTACTTCACTACGTTGCCAATAGTGAAGTTCTTGTCGATGGAGACCTTGTGCTGGTCGACGCGGGTGCTGAATATGAGGGTTACGCCTGCGATCTGACGCGCACATTTCCTGTTAATGGTAGGTTTTCTGACAGTCAGGCGAGGGTTTATGAGGTGGTTTTGCGCGCTCAAGCGGCTGCCATTGCTGCGGTGAGACCTGGCAATACCTGGAATGATCCGCATGAAGCGGCGATCATGGAATTGAGCAGGGGGCTTGTCACACTTGGCGTATTGTCCGGTAACCTTGATGATCTTATTGTCGAGGAAGCGTATTTACCGTACTGCATGGCCAAGACCGGTCACTGGCTCGGCCTGGATGTGCATGATGTTGGAGCTTACCAGGTGAATGGACAGTGGCGGGTCTTCGAGGAAGGTATGGTGACGACCATCGAGCCAGGGATTTATTTCAACGAGAATATGATGGAAATCCCATCGGAGTATCGAGGAATTGCCATCAGGATAGAGGATGACGTGCTGGTAACGAAATTAGGAAACGAGGTGTTGACGGATCAGGTGCCTCGTTCCGTGGATGAAATTGAAACCCTCATGGAGGCGACTAGTGTCTGAGGTGGTGATTATAGGTGCTGGATTTATTGGGATGTCTTTTGCGCTGGCTGCTCATCAGCAGGGTTTCGGCGTTGAGGTCTATGATAAGGCCGCCGCGCCGGTATTGCCTAAAGCAGCAACTTCACAAGTCATTGCCGTCAATCCCGTCTCTGCGGAATTTCTGGCTGAAATCGGCGTCTGGGGTTTGATTCCCGATAGATTTGTGGCGAAATACCAACGGATGTCGGTATTTGATGGTCAAGGAACTGGGTCGATATCCTTTACCGCAGAAGAGGGCGGCCTCACGTGTCTTGGGTATATCGTTGACCAGGTCGCACTTCGGGTAGCGATGAGTGAGTGCGCCATTGTTCAGGGGCTTGAGGTGAAATGGACGGAGACGGCTGACATAGATGAGCTTCAAAGGGACTTGTTGGTGGCGGCAGACGGTGCTCACTCTGCGACAAGGGAAAAGCTAGGGTTGAAAAAAGTGGGTTATTCCTATGGCCAGAACGCGACCGTCTGTGTGGCTGAATTCAGCCCAGAATTCAGCCCAGAGTTAAGCCCAGAGCGCGATAGGCAGGCCTACCAATGGTTTTCAGATTCAGGGCCGCTGGCGCTGTTGCCGCTCAACGACCGGGGTAAGTTTGCGGTGGTTTGGTCAAGCAGTCAGGATTTGGTTTCAATAAGTGAAACCGCCTTCATTTTAGCGCTTGAAGCGTCAACGGAGGGAAAGCTGGGCGGGGTACAGGGTGTATCGTTGCGGCAGAGTTTTCCGTTGATGCAGCAGCAGGCTTGGCGATATGTGACTGAAGGGGCGGTGCTGCTGGGCGATGCAGCGCATGCGATTCACCCCTTGGCAGGTCAGGGCGCAAATCTCGGGTTTGCTGATGCAAGCTGCTTGGTTACCGAACTCAGCGCTGCAAGGCTAGAAGGCAGGGGCATTGGTGATCTAGGTGTGCTGAAGCGATACGAGCAAAAACGTAAAACAGAGAGCCGCCTTGCCGCGTTGGCGATGGAAGGCTTTCATCAAACATTCACGTCTGACTCAAGTATCGTTGGCTTATTTCGCAGTCGCGGATTGCGTTTAGTGAACGAAAATAAAATATTAAAGCGGCTCGCAATTAGTGTCGCATCTGGCCAACTTTAGTAAACTACTTTTTTGGATTTTTGTATTGCTCATGGGTAAGAAAACGCCGTTATTCGAACAGCATGAAGCCCTTGGCGCCAAAATGGTTGATTTTGGCGGCTGGGATATGCCGATTCACTACGGCTCACAAATTGAAGAACACCATGCCGTGAGACAGGGCGCCGGGGTATTTGATGTTTCACATATGACCGTCGTTGAGCTTCATGGAGCAGATAGCCTGCCCTACCTGGGAAAGCTACTGGCTAACGACATAGGCCGTGTAAAAAACGTCGGGCAGGCGATGTACTCGGCAATGCTGAACGAGGCGGGTGGCGTTCTGGATGACCTTATTGTTTATGCGACGGGTGACCCATACCTGCTGGTGGTGAACTGTGCGACCCGGATCAAAGATCTAGCGTGGATGCGGCGTATAGCGGAAGGATATCAGTGTGAAGTTGTCGAGCGGCCTGAATTGGCTATTTTAGCAATTCAAGGCCCTAGTGCCATTGAAAAAGTAAAGTCAGTTGTTGGAAAAGATGTTGTTGGAAAAGATAAAGTTGCCCTGATTGAAGACTTGAATGTTTTCCAGGGTGGATGGTGCGATGGATGGTTTATCGCGCGAACAGGTTATACCGGTGAAAAGGGTGTCGAGATCATCTTGCCCGAAGACGAGGCCGTGGCTTTTTGGGAAGGCCTTCTTGGGGCAGGGGTAAGACCCATTGGATTGGGTGCTAGAGATACGTTGCGACTTGAAGCAGGTATGAACCTGTATGGCAACGATATGGATGAAACCGTGACACCACTTGAATCAAATATGGCAAATACCGTCTATCTTGAGGGTCGAGATTTCTTGGGCGCAGATGCCCTAAGGCAGCAGAAAAGGCACGGTGAGCTTGTTGGTCTTGTGATGGCCGGCAAGGGCATTTTGCGAGCGCACTATCCGGTTTTCAGTGATGGGAAGCGGGTAGGAGAGATCACCTCAGGTGCTTTTTCACCAACCCTTGCAAAGTCTATTGCGCTGGCGCGGGTTTCTACAAGATCATCCAATATGACGGTTGAGATTCGGGGCAAGATGCAGGCAGTTGAATGCGTCAATCCGCCCTTTGTTCGAAATGGAAAACAAGTTTACACACCTAAAAAAACCTAGAAAAACCTAAAAAACTAAAAGAAACCTAGATAGATAAAGCTGGAGAAATACGATGGCGGAGTTCCCGACAGGGTTGCGGTACCTGAAAAGCCACGAGTGGGCGAAACAGGAAGGAGATGTGATTGTCGTGGGTATTTCTGATCATGCCCAGGATGCCCTAGGTGACGTGGTATATGTGGAGTTGCCAGAAGTTGATGCGGAGTGCCAGGCAGGTGACGAGATAGCGGTGGTTGAATCCGTGAAGGCAGCATCAGACATTTATGCGCCCGTTACCGGCACGGTTGTTGAAGTTAACGTCAAGCTTGAAGATTCCCCCGAACTGGTTAATGACGCGCCTTATGCCGATGGCTGGTTCTTCAAGATAAAGATTTCGGACCCCTCGGCAGTTCAAGACCTGCTGACGTCTGAGCAATACCAAACACTCTGTGAAGCTGAAGAACACTAACGTTGGCGGGTCACATGTTTAAGCCACCTTTCCCAAGGAACTAAAATGCCATTTGTCCCGCATACAGCGAATGATGAGAGAATCATGCTTGCGTCAATAGGCGTAACCTCTATTGAGGCGCTTTTTGACGAGATTCCCCAGGCGCTTAAGTCTGGTGAGTTGGAACACACGCCGTCAGGAATTAGCGAGATGGCGCTCCTTCGTATAATGAATGAGCGAGCGCGTTTAGATGAAGTGCATCTGTCCTTTATCGGGGCCGGCGCCTACGAGCATCATATTCCGGCTGCAGTCTGGGACCTTGTTGGACGGGGCGAGTTTATGACTGCATATACCCCATACCAGGCAGAAGCCAGTCAGGGTACGCTGCAGCTGATCTACGAATTCCAGACAATGATGACCCGTTTGCTGCAGATGGAAGTGGCTAATGCTTCGGTCTACGACGGGGCTACCGCGCTCGCTGAAGCTATCCTGATGGCGATACGTGCGAACAAGAAAAACAAGTCGCGGCGGGTCTTGGTGGCCGGAGACGTTAACCCCGCCTATATCGAAGCCAGCCGGGTGATCGTTCGTAATCAAGGTATCGAGCTAGAAGTGCAGGGTTTTGATGAAGACTCTGGGCTGGTCCGGTTGACGGATGAGCCTGGAGCGTTTGCGGCTTTGGTGGTTAGTTACCCCAATTACTTCGGCGGTTTGCCGGATGTCGATGCCCTGACTGATTGGTGTCATGAAAATGGTGCGCTAATGGTTGGGGTGGTTAATCCTACCGCGATGGCGCTTCTGAAGCCGCCCGGCGAGTGGGGGAAAAAAGGCGCGGATATCGCGGTTGGTGAAGGGCAGCCGTTAGGGATTCCCGTCTCGTCTGGCGGTCCTTATCTGGGATTTATGTGTTGTAAACAGGCGATTGTCAGGCAGATGCCTGGCAGGATCATTGGCAGAACTAGCGATGTGGACGGTAGTGATGGGTTCACCTTGACACTTCAAGCAAGAGAACAACATATCAGGCGCGCTAAGGCGACCTCCAACATCTGCACCAATCAGGGTCTGCTGGTGACTGCGGCAACGATTTATCTCAGTTTGCTAGGTGATGTGGGGCTGCGGTCTGTTGCTGTTCAATCCCACCAGGGGTTACAGCAGTTGCTAAGGAACCTTGAGTCAACGGGAAAAGTGAAGAGACGATTTACCGGGCCATGTTTTCATGAAGCAGCGATTGAATTGCCGATACCGGCAAGTGAGGTGTTACCGCTGATGGCCGAACAGGGCGTTCTGGGTGGCTACGATCTTGGATTATCGTTTGCGGCGCTGGAAAACTGTTTGCTGGTTAACGTGACGGAAACAAAAACCGAGCAGGACCTGGCGCTATACAGCGCTGCGCTCTCAAATGCATTGGAGGCAAAGGGATGCTGATTTACGATTTATCCAGTGAAGGTCGAATTGCCGGCGCGCAGTTTGAAAGGCAAGAAGGTGACCCTGTTGGGTTGCCGGCAGAACATATTCGGAAAGGGGCGACCGGGCTGCCTGGTGTTTCTGAGCTTCAGGTGGTCAGACATTTTACCAACCTTTCGAAAAAGAATTTCTCTATTGATGGACAGTTTTACCCACTTGGCTCTTGCACAATGAAATATAATCCGAGGGGTGCGCATAAGGCAGCGAGCATCCCCGGCTTCCTGGCTCGTCATCCACTGGCGCCTGAAGCTCAGTCTCAGGGTTACCTCGCCTGTCTTTATGACCTTCAGGAGTATCTTAAGGACGTGACCGGTATGAAGGCTGTGTCGCTGACGCCGATGGCCGGCGCGCAGGGTGAGTTCGCCGGTGTAGCGATGATTCGCGCCTATCACGAAAAACGAGAGGACTTGGCGCGAACAGAAATTTTGGTACCGACTGCTGCGCATGGTACAAATCCCGCGACGGCAGTCATGTGCGGTTATAAAGTCCGTGAAATTGCCGTAACAGAAGATGGTGACGTGGACCTGGATGCCTTAAAGGACGCGGTGGGACCGCAGACCGCGGGTCTTATGATGACGAATCCCTCGACCTGTGGCGTGTTCGAACGAAAAGTGCAGGAAATCGCTAGGGTTGTGCATGCTGCAGGCGGGTTGCTTTACTATGACGGCGCTAACCTCAACGCAATTCTTGGCAAGGTCAAACCCGGCGATATGGGGTTTGATGTCCTGCATATGAATCTCCACAAGACCTTTGCGACGCCCCACGGTGGCGGTGGTCCTGGTGCAGGTCCGGTTGGTGTTGGTGAGCGTTTGGTGCCCTTTATTCCGACGCCCATTGTCGGAAAAGAAAACTCAACCTATCGATGGTTGACCCGTGCGGACATACCAGATTCCATTGGTCGCTTGTCTGCGTTTATGGGTAATGCTGGCATTTTGTTGCGGGCCTATGCGTATGCCAGGTTACTTGGCAGAGAAGGCATGCACCGGGTGGGTGAGTTTGCGACATTAAATGCTAACTATATGGCGCGCGAGCTTGAAAAAGTCGGGTTTACCTTGGCATACCCTGAACGCCGCGCGACTCATGAGTTCATCGTGACTTTGTCGCAAGAAGCGAAGGAGCTTGGCGTGACTGCCATGGATGTGGCGAAGCGTCTCCTGGACTATGGCTACCATGCGCCAACAACCTACTTTCCATTGCTGGTGCCGGAATGTCTGTTAATCGAGCCTACAGAGACGGAAACAAAGGAAGAAATTGATGGGTTCGTCGCGGCGATGGCATCGATTTTGGAGGAAGCGAGAAGCAACCCTGAAATTGTTACGACCGCGCCACATACAATGCCGGTCAAAAGGTTGGATGACGTAAAGGCGGCAAGGGAGCTAGATCTCGCCCTGGCCCGATAGCATCGTCACAAATTCGCCGAGTTGTTGCGCCAGAAAAGCAACCAAGAACACGAGCCGGGAAGACGTTGCTTCCCCAGAGTGTTGCATCGCACGGACCATGGGTTCTGTTTTGCTCTGCTGCTATGACCTGATCGCGATCGTTAGTTGGATGGGGTCCTGCGGACTGACTCCCTTTTCCGGACGTTCGGTACATCCTGAGAAGAGCGCTGAACTTAACAGTGCTAGCGCCAAAATTCCGGTCGTCGTTAGTCGCGAAGACTGATGATAGGCCATTGATTTTCCTCCGCTTCCAGTCTCAATATCGGGTCTGGATCAACTGCCACAGGATTGTCTACCATTCGCAGTAGGGGTAGGTCATTGTGTGAGTCGGAATAAAAGACGCTACCTTTCAGTGAATCCGGTTGACCTGCCAGCCACTGTTCCAGCCGGGTGACTTTTCCCGCAGCAAAGCTTGGTACCCCGACAATCCTGCCCGTATAGCGGTTTGATATGATCTCCGGGTCAGGCGCGATCAATGTATCGATTCCAAATTGATCGACGATAGGGCGTGTGACGAATTCGATCGTGGAAGTAATGACCAGCAAGGTATCTCCCTGATCGCGATGTTTTTTTACCAGCGTCTGGGCCTTGTCTAAAATAATGGGAAGAATACGCTGCGCGACAAACTCGGACCTAAACCTGTGGAGGTCTTCGATAGAGTATTGAGTCAGAACTGAGCAGGAAAACTGCAGATATTCATCGATATCTAACTGCCCAGCCTTGTACTGCTGGTAGAAAGCATCGTTCCTTTTCGTATGTTCCTCCGCATCAACAAGTCCTTTGTCGACAACAAACTGCCCCCACTCATGGTCACTATCAGCAGCTATGAGTGTTTCGTCGAGATCAAAAATTGCGAGTGGCATGAAGTAGGTCCAGTCAGTAAACAACGCAGTGTAACGTGTCCTGCTGGTTTGCTGAATGTCTGGGATTGAAGCACAATGATTTTTGTTCGCATCACGAGGTTCAGGTAATTGATTGATGAAGATGGGTATCGCCCTAATGTGGGCATCATTGTTGCTAATGATCATGGCCAGGTTTTGTGGGCGCGTCGTGTAGGACAGGATGCTTGGCAGTTTCCTCAGGGAGGGATTCAATCGACGGAATCACCCGAGGAAGCTCTCTATCGAGAACTCGAGGAAGAGGTTGGACTTGAGGCGGGTCAGGTAGAGATTGTTGGCACAACCAGAGGTTGGCTTCGATACAAATTGCCACGAAGGTTGTTGCGTTCAAATAACTCCTCGTTTGTTGGCCAGAAACAGAAGTGGTTTCTTCTCAAAATGCTGGCGGATGACGAGGCTGTTCAACTCGCCGGATCTAACACACCGGAATTCGATTTATGGGCGTGGGTCAGTTATTGGTACCCCCTTGGCCAGGTCGTGTCGTTTAAGCAGGATGTTTATCGTCGAGCGATGAAAGAACTGGCGCCTTGCTTATCAAAATGCTCTTCCAAATGAGTTTATTCTAGATGCTTGAAGTACTGCGCAGGGTCATTCAGGAAGTCAATCGAGCGGGTGATCTAGACGCCGTTCTGGATATTATTGTTGAGCGCGTTAAGGACGCGATGAGCACAGAAGTCTGCAGTATTTACCTTCACGATGAGCACGATGAGCGGTTCGTGTTCATGGCGACCCGTGGTCTGAATACTGACGCCGTCGGTAAGGTGTCACTGGCGTTTGATGAAGGTCTGGTGGGATATGTGGCTGAGCGGGCAGAGCCCATCAATCTTGAGGACGCACAAAATCACCCCCGTAACCGGTTTTTTGAGGAAGTTGGTGAAGAACCCTTCCATGCCTTTCTTGGTGTACCCATTATCCACCACCGGAAAGTACTTGGGGTTCTGGTCGTCCAGCAAACACAGGCCCGGCGTTTTGATGAGAGCGAAGAGGCTTTTCTGATCACACTGTCGGCCCAACTGGCCGGTGTGATTGCCCATGCCGAGGCAACAGGGTCGTTGATGTTAAGGGGGGCGGGCAAGAAAAAGGATTCTACGCGGTTCCGGGGGATGTCGGGTGCCGCGGGGGTCGCAATTGGGACAGCGATTGTGAGTTTTCCCGAAGCAGAATTACATGAAGTACCTGACAAACAGGTAGAGGATGTGGAAACGGAGATTGGCTACTTTCAATCTGCTATTGCCGCGACCCGAGATGAAATTTCAGCGATTGCTTCGAAACTGGAAGACAGGCTGCAGCCTGAAGAGCTAGCGTTGTTTGATGCTTATTTGCACATGCTTGACGACACCGCGATCAGTGGTGAGGTCATTGTCTTGATTAGGGAGGGTGAATGGGCCCAGAGCGCGCTCAGGAAGGTGATTGGCGCTCATGTCGACAATTTTGACGCCATGGAAGATGCCTATCTTCGAGAAAGAGGTGCTGATGTCCGTGATCTTGGGAATCGTGTCTTGTCTAATCTCCAGTCGACTGACACCCGGGAGCAGGTCTACCCGAACGATACGATCCTGGTAAGCAAAGAGTTAACGCCTGCTGACCTCGCGAAGGTTCCCCGGGATAAATTGGTGGGTTTTGTTTCGGTAAAAGGGTCGGGAAAGTCTCACGTTGCCATTCTTGCGGAAGCCATGGGGGTGCCAACGGTGATGGGTGTCGAAGACCTGCCTATCGAGATACTGGATGAAAAACCTATCATTGTTGATGGGTTCGAAGGCGTTGTCATCACCTATCCCAAAGAGGTAGAGAAAACATACTACCGCCGTATCATTGCAGAAGAAGCAGCGCTTGTTGAAGACATTAAGGTCTCGGGTGATCAGCCATGTCATACACTTGACGGTCACCGAGTGCGGCTTTGGGTCAATACAGGGCTCATGACAGATGTTGCCCGTTCGCTGGATCGCGGTGCTGAGGGCGTTGGCCTTTACCGTACAGAAGTTCATTTTATGATGAATGACCGCTTTCCCACCGAAGAAGAACAGCGGGTCATTTACAGGGAACACCTAGAGGCTTTTGCGCCGAGACCGGTAACGATGCGAACGCTGGATATTGGTGGTGATAAGGCACTGTCCTATTTCCCCATTAACGAGGCAAACCCTTTTCTGGGATGGCGTGGTATCCGTGTGACACTAGATCACCCGGAGATTTTTCTCTCGCAGGTCAAAGCCATGATCAGAGCCAGCGAGGGCATTGATTCAATGCTCAGGATCATGCTGCCCATGGTGAGTAGCGTCGCTGAGGTTGACGAAGCCCAGAGGTTGATCAGTCAGTGTTACCGGGAGATTATCGAAACAGGGATTCAGGTGGAGATGCCTGATGTCGGTGTCATGATTGAGGTGCCCGCTGCGGTATATCAGGCCCGTGACATTATTAAGCGTGTTGATTTTCTGTCTGTTGGCAGTAACGACCTTATCCAATATATGCTTGCCGTTGATAGGAACAATGCCCAGGTCGCAGAGCTCTATCAAGAGTTTCATCCGGCTGTCCTTCACGCGCTGAACCATGTCGTCAAAGCGGCTCATGCCGAGAACAAGGGAATCGGGATTTGCGGTGAAATGGCGGGTAACCCGTCGGCCGCGGTCCTCTTGATGGCGATGGGCTTTGATGTGCTTTCGATGAACTCAACGAGCCTTTTAATGGTTAAGCATGCGCTTAGTAATTTTGAGATGAGCCATGCCAGAGATCTGCTCGCAAGTGTTCTGGAGATGGACAACGCTTACCTCATCAAGAATTTCATTGACGATGAAATGCGTAAGGCCGGTCTTGGTAAGATTGTCAGGAGCCGTCGTCACAGTTGAATTCAAATCTGTTGCTTGTCAAAGGCGTTCCATTGGCGCCGAAGTTACGCTCCTCGAATTGGACGTCCCCATTAGTGCCGATTAGAACGACAGTGGTTGCTCGTGTACCGTAAGTATCTGCTGCAATAAAACTGTTCGAGAATTTTCGGTCATCACCCTGTTCTAAAAGCAAGCTAAACAATGCCTCACAAGGGTCATCAAATTCGGAGATGATTCCCGTTAAATTTGCGCGACCGTCGATCACCTTTGGCCAGTCGCAATCAAGGATTTGATTGCTCAAACCGTAGTAACCTTTCCCTAGCTCTCGTGGCGTGCCGGCCCGATTCCCGTAATAGAGGCAGTTGTCCCGGTTTGCGACGATAAGATTAAAGCCTTTATAGGCGTTTCCGCGGGCGCTAACGCTTCGCAGGTAAGCATTTGGCTCAGGGTTAGTCGCCAGGAAACCCATTGGCAGGTCTCCTCGTGAGCGCGGTGGCAAAGGATCTGAGGGCGTTTCGATGAAGTTAGTCACGGCTGCGAAGGCGCCTTTTTTGTTGACACCCAGCCATGTGCCGCCCATGTTTTCATCCTTGCCAGCGAGCACATCCGGGTGTGAACCCCAAAAACCTGCTGTTTGGGTGGGTCGAGCGTAAAATTCATCTCTGTTGGCCGCGACGATCAGGCGATATCGGCTATTCGGGTTGACGGCAAAAAGGATTAGGCACATAAAAGGACGCAGCAAAAATCGCGAGTTTATCAGACTGCCCCAATGACGGATAATGGGGTTTTCCTAATCGATCATTTAATAGAAGGAACCCAAGGGATGTGGCATTACCCCGCGATTGACCCTGTAGCGATCAGCATTGGACCTTTCAGTATTTACTGGTACGCGATCAGCTATCTTGTTGGCATTGGACTTGTCTGGTGGACACTTAAGTATCGTATCCGCATCTTCGGACTGAAGTGGACTGATGAGGACCTTTCCGACATTATTTTTTATGCTGTTCTAGGGATGCTGATCGGTGGCAGGGTCGGCTATGTCTTTTTTTATGGGCAGGAGATGCTCCGATTAGACCCGTTTGCGGCCCTAAGGATATGGGAGGGCGGAATGTCTTTCCACGGTGGGCTTATTGGCGTGCTTGTGGGGGTAGCCGTGTTTGCCTGGCGTAAGGGCGTCACCTTTTTTGAGCTTGCTGACTTTATTGCGCCTTCGATACCATTAGGTCTTGGCTGCGGGCGTATTGGAAATTTCATCAATGCTGAACTGCCAGGTCGTATAACCGAAGTACCCTGGGCGCTTGTCTATCCAGGAGAAATGGTTGGCCGCCATCCATCCAGCGTGTATCAGGCGCTACTCGAGGGGCCAGTTCTTTTTGCATTTCTTTGGGTCTTTGCGATGAAACCTCGTCCAACCATGGCGGTATCGGGTATGTTCCTGTTTGGCTACGGTAGTGTCAGAATATGCTCTGAATTTTTCCGGGAACCCGATGGCCATATCGGGTTTGTGGTGTTTGACTGGGTAACCACAGGACAGCTGCTTTCACTACCCATGATTTTTCTCGGATTGGGATTCGTTGCGTACAGCTATTTAAGAAACGATCAAAAGAATTAATAGGCGAGTCACTATGATAATCAAACCTCGAATCAGGGGATTTCTTTGTACCACGGCTCATCCGGCAGGTTGTGCTCAGGATGTGGAAAACCAGATCAATCATGCGGAATCCGAGGGTGTCAGGTCTGATGGTCCAAAGCGTGTGCTGATTATTGGCGCCTCTGGCGGTTACGGGTTGGCGTCCAGAATCTCCACGGCTTTTGGCTTCGGGTCGTCAACCGTGGGTGTTTTTTTTGAGCGCCCGGCTTCGGGGAATCGTACGGCCTCTCCTGGGTGGTACAAAACCGCCGCATTCACGGAGAAAGCCAAGGCCAAAGGGCTGTATACCGCCAATATTAATGGTGATGCCTTCTCTCAGGCGATCAAAGACGCCACCTGTGACCTGATAGAAAAGGACCTGGGGCAGATTGATCTTATTGTTTATTCGCTGGCAGCTCCGGCCAGGCAGCTTCCAGATGGATCCGTTGTCAGATCAGCATTGAAGCCAATTGGCGAGCCGTTTGAAGGTTCGACCATAGATCTCAACTCCCGAGAGCTCAAATCTCTATCCCTTGAGCCGGCAAATGAGGAAGAGGTATCGGATACTATTCGGGTAATGGGTGGCGAAGACTGGGAGCTTTGGGTTCAGGCGTTGTTGGCAAGAGGTTTGCTAGCGCCGGGGTGTATTACCACTAATTACACCTACCTTGGCAGTGAGGTGACCTGGCCGATCTACCATCACGGAACGATTGGCAAGGCGAAAGAAGACCTTGATAGGGCCCAATCTGCGTTGGTTGACCCCATGGCGTCAGTTGGCGGTAAAGCTTACGTTGTTGTGATGAAGGGCCTGGTGACCCAGGCTGCGTCGGCTATTCCCGGGATGTCGATTTACCTTTCGCTGTTGTTCAGGGCGATGAAGAAAGCAGGGACGCATGAGGGTTGTATCGAACAGACAACACGTTTCTTTACCACCCAGCTGTATGGAAGTGGAGAGCACAGGACAGATGAAGGTGGCCGAATCCGAATGGACGAGCTGGAGTTGAGGGATGATATCCAGCAATTTGTAGCCGATAGCTGGCCGCTTGTCAGCGCCGAAACGCTGGATGACATCACCGACTTTGACGGCTACAAACAGGCCTATCTCGAAATGCATGGTTTTGAAGTAGCGGGAATGGACTACGAAGTGGAAGTTGATCCGGATGTCTCGATTGAGTTACAGGTCGGATAGTTCGGCGTTTATTGGGTCGCGTTTATTGGGGTCGCGTTTATTGGGGTCGTAGTCGTAGTCGTAGTCGAAAGGGTTAGTGTTAAGACTGAGTTTCAAGACTGAGTGGTAATCGGTATTGATACGTAGACTTGGCTGCGCTGGAATACTTGTTTTTTGGCAACGAGATAACCTGCGAAGTTTAGTAGCATGCATAGTCCCGCGAGGCGGTTGACGGATTTTCTGCCGCGATTTCTATCTTTAATGTTGGTGGTTTATCCAAGAATACAGATGATTCCGGGGAAGTTCGATTGTTGAGTTGAATGAAGCCGGCTACAATACGTGCTCCGTTTTTCTGGTAAGTTAATCGTGTCTGTTCAGTTGGAACAAAGTGTTTTTCTGAAAGCTTGTCGTGGTGAATCCACTGACTATACGCCGATATGGCTGAATCGACAGGCTGGTCGTTACATGAAGGAGTACCACAAGGTTAAGGGTACTACCCCAAGCCTGGACTTTTTCAAAACACCGCACCTTTCCGCTCAGGTAACCTGTGACGCACAGCGAATACTTGGTGTTGATGCGGCGATCCTGTTTGCCGACCTTTTACCGATTCTGGAGCCTATGGGGTTGAACCTGGACTACCTGGTGGGAGTTGGCCCAAACATCGCCAACCCGGTGCGTTCAAATGAAGATATCGATCGTTTGCAGGTTGTTCCCTCATCAGAATCTATGCCTTACATAGGCGAAGCCATCTCGTTGATTAGAAAGGAGCTACCAGCCAATATCCCGCTGATTGGTTTTGGGGGCGCGCCGTTTACATTGGCCTCCTATGCGATCGAAGGACAGGGATCGAAAAACTACATTAACGTAAAACGCATGATGGCGACTGACCCTGGTGCATTTCACGCGATCATGGAGAAGATGACCGCGAGTGCGATTGATTATCTCAATTACCAGATAGACGAAGGCGTTCAGGCGATTCAAATATTTGACAGTTGGGTGGGTTGCCTATCGGTTAGTGATTACCGAAACCATGTCTTCGCGCATAGTAAAAAGTTGATCGATGGTATTTCAGGGAAGGTGCCGATTATTCATTTCGGCACCGGGAATCCATCTCTTTTGCCATTGATGACGCAAGCCGGGGGGGATGTGATGGCGCTCGATTGGCGGGCGCCGCTGACAGAAAGTTGGGATTTGCTGAAGTGTCAGGCTGTTCAGGGAAACATGGATCCGATTGCCCTGTTTGGCAGTGTTGATTCTGTCAGACAAGCGGCGGGGTTAATTCTTGAAGAAGTGGGTGGGCGGCCCGGTCACATATTTAACCTTGGTCATGGCATTCTGCCAGAGACCCCTGTCGATAACGTCAAGGCGCTGGTTGAGTTCGTTCAAGGCTACCGAATACGTTAATCGCGCAGCGCCTTTCTGAGCACAGTGGAACCTCTCTGGTCGTTATAGAACTCTTTTTTCCCGGCTGGCAGCGCCTCTCTGCTAGATTCGGTGAATCCTCTTTCTGTGAACCAGTGCGCGCTCTGGGTGGTTAATACAAACAGTTCGACGAGTCGGATGGCACCGGCTGCCTTTTCGATGGCGTCAAGTAATCTGTCTCCCCGGTCGCTGTTCCTGTAATCGGGATGGGTGACAAGACAAGCCAGTTCGCCAGATTTGTTGTAGTGGTAGAGCGCGGCGCAACTGATAAGTAACCCGTCTCGTTCAATCACAACAAATTGTTGAATCTCTGATTCCAGTAATTCCCTGGATCTTTTGACCAGGGCTCCCGATTCTTCGAGTGGGGCGATTAGCTTCAAAATACCGGGTACGTCTTCTATTGAAGCTGTTCGGATTTGTTCGTAGCTGTTACCGATAACCTGGGTTCCACAGCCGTCTCGGGTAAACAGCTCTTCCAGCAAGGCGCCATCGGTTGCGAAACTGATGATGTGGCATCTGGCGACACCTTGTCGGCAGGCTTGATCGCAGTGGTTGAGAAGTTTTTCAGTTAGTGGTTCTAGCGAAACATCCCCTGTTCTCGTGTCGCTTAAATCGATCTCGCTAATCAGTTTCCCAGTGATATCTTTCAGGCCGGTTTGTTCTGTCATAAAAATAAGTTTGTCAGCGGACAGCGCGCAGGCGACTTCACGCGCGACGACATCCACATCCAAGTGAAAGGTTTCTCCCGAAGGCGAATACCCCATGGAAGGTATCAGAACGATTGATCCACTGGAAAGCTGGTGCCTGATAGCGACCTGGTTAATACTTCTAACTAAACCTGACAATTGATGGTCAACACCATTTTTGATTCCGACGGGTTGCGCCCTGATAAAGTTTCCTGTGCTAGTAGTGATTGCCCGGCGTTTCGCTGGAGACTCTGGCGTGCTGGCTGAAAACCTGGCTGATAAGTCCGAATACAGGTGACCCAGTACCGAGGTGACCGTCTCTATTTGCGTGGCAGTGGTGATTCTTTGCTCACCATCCTGGAGCCAGTTTGATCCGGTTGCTTCAAGCTTGGTTTTAACCTGGTGGTCACCGCCGAACACGACCACGACATTTGCACCCAGGGAGTTAAGCAGGGCAATGTCAGAAATAACATTGGGGAAGTTCTCAGACTGCAACGCGTCGCTGGCGATACAGACCACGAAGGTTTTATCTCTGTGCGCATCAATGTAGGGTGATGAATCCCTGAACCATTTGATGTGGTCTGTGTTTAACGCCATTTTGTGTGTGCAGTTGCCAAAATCAACGCGAATTATAGCAGCTAATCATAGGTGTAAAAGTGTCATCCCGGGGAAAGGTGTTGGGCGTTAGGTGCAGTGCACACCAATCAGGTGTCTTAGGAGGTCAATGGCAGGGTCAATTTGTGCCAGGGGCAAATACTCATTCGGCTGGTGTGCTTGATTAATGGATCCGGGTCCAATGACGACCGTATCTAGCTCAAGGTCCATTAAAAAGGGCGCCTCGGTACCGAATGCTACTGATCCAGGTTCGCAGCCAGTGATGGCTGACACTTGTTTTGCAAGCTCAGAATCACTGTTGTCGAAGGCTGGAACCGGCGAGAAAAGGGGCTCAAGCCGGCAGGTAAATCCACGATCGCTAAGGACTCGTGAAACGCGGTTTTCAAGTGCTCCTGAAAAATCTGTCATGTCCATGGAGGGCAGGTTTCTCAGGTCAAAAGCGAGTTCTGCATGGTCGCAAATACGATTAGGGTTATCGCCACCGTGAATGCAACCGAAGTTCATGGTTGGAACTGAAACAGAGAACCGTGGATCTCGATGGTTTTTTTCGAGTTCATCCCGATAGCTCATTAACTCGGTAACCGCACGATGCAGGCCTTCAATAGCGTTGTTGCCCAGCGCGGGGTCAGAAGAATGACCTGATGTGCCCTCAACTCGAAGGTTGAGCATCATAATGCCCTTGTGCCGGATGATGGGTTTCAAATCAGTAGGTTCGCCAATAATGGCGAAACTGGCATCAGCTACGTTGGTTCTAATCAGCTGTTTTGCGCCGGACATCGATGATTCCTCATCGGCGGTGGCCATGATGATGAGTGGTCGAGCGAGAGGTTGCTGCAAAAAGGGTATCGCGGCTTCTATCGCAATCGCGAAGAAACTTTTCATATCGCAGCTACCGAGTCCGTGCCACTTATCATCTTGCTCGATGATGGAAAAGGGATCTGATTGCCAGAGGTGTTCGTCAAAAGGTACAGTATCTGAATGTCCGCTGAGCACCAGGCCATTGCTCCCCTCACCGAGTCGCGCAATCAGGTTTGATTTTCCCCCTTTATCCTTGATCGGAATGATCTCAACTTGGAACCCTAGTGGCTCCAGCCAGTTAGCCAGCAGGTGAATAACGTCGTTGTTGGGTTGATCAAACGCGGGTTGCGTTGAACTGACGGACGGAGTGCCGACCAGCTTGCGCACCATGTCCTTTAGAAGTGGTACAGATCTCGACATGATCACAGTCTAGCACGCGCCGGTCCTGGGAAAAGGCTTTCGAAAAAGTGTAAAGTATTCGCATTAATATCGAGTGAGGCGGTGCCGTGAGTCTTCAGGAATCAAATACCAGGAAGCCTGACATATCACTGAGTCTTCGAACCGTGGCGGACGATCTGGTTGCGGACGGACGTCTCAGCCCGGCTGATTCTGAGCAACTCAGCTTAAAGACGCGTCGTAAGGAACAGTTGAGCTGGAATCCTTTGGAATTGATCGCGGAGGAGATGCTTGACGATCAAACGACCTCGGGTCGTTCCCTGGACCTTGAATCCCTGACAACCTGGCTGGCTGATAAAGCTAAGCAAGAATACGTCAGGATCGATCCGCTGAAAATCGATTCAGTTGTCGTCACCAGAATAATGTCCTACGAATTCGCGCAAAGACACCAGATTCTTGCCATTGATGTAAAAGAAGACGAGGTGGTAGTCGCTAGCGCGCAGCCATATGTGCACGCCTGGGAAGAAACGATTGAGCAGTCTTTACCCGGTAAAGTACTGACCCGCGTCATTGCCAACCCTGCAGATATCAGGCGTTGTACGACTGAATTCTACACAATGGCAAGGTCGGTCAATAAAGCGAACGCGTCAGGTCTAAACACAAACTCGTTGTCTAATCTGGAGCAGATGCTTGAGCTCGGCCAGATCGAACATATGGAGGCAAACGATGCACACATCGTCAATATTGTGGATTGGCTGCTTAACTATGCCTTTACCCAGCGTGCCAGTGATATTCATCTGGAGCCAAGGCGGGAAAAGGGCCGAGTTAGGTTTCGGATCGACGGCGTGCTTCATCTTGTGTACGAATTACCAGCGCCAGTGATGACGGCAGTCGTTAGTCGACTTAAAACGTTGGGGCGAATGGATGTGGCTGAGAAGCGGAGGCCTCAGGACGGGCGACTCAAAACCAAACCTGTCGACCAGCATGAAGTGGAGCTTCGCCTTTCTACCTTGCCGACGGCGCATGGCGAAAAAATGGTTATGCGAATCTTTGACCCAGATATATTGCTCAAATCGTTTGGCCAACTGGGTTTAGCCAATGACGATTTTGGTCGATGGGAACAGATGTGTAATAACCCGAACGGAATCGTGCTCGTTACTGGGCCGACGGGGTCGGGCAAAACAACAACGCTGTATACCAGTTTAAAGCACTTGGCGACGCCGGAAGTTAATGTGTGCACTATTGAAGACCCGATTGAAATGGTGGAACCGAGCTTTAACCAGATGCAGGTCCATCACAATATCGACCTGAGCTTCGCAGATGGTGTGCGCGCACTGCTGCGGCAGGACCCGGACATTATTATGGTTGGCGAGATTCGCGATCTTGAGACCGCCGAGATGGCGATCCAGGCTGCGTTAACTGGCCACCTGGTGATTTCAACGTTGCACACCAACGACGCACCATCTGCGGTGACCAGACTCCTGGAGCTTGGTGTCGCGCCCTACCTGATTAAGGCAACGGTGCTAGGCGTCATGGCGCAAAGGCTAGTTCGTACGCTTTGTAATAGCTGTAAGAAGCAGGGCGATCCAGACCCGGATGGATGGAAAGTGTTGACGAGCCCTTGGAAGATAAAAATGCCGGCTAGGATGTATCACCCAGTGGGGTGTCTCGATTGTCGTGATACCGGCTACATGGGGCGGCAGGGTATTTATGAGCTACTGCCGATGACGGATAGCATTAAGGCCATTGTCGGGGAACAGATAAATATCGGAAAGTTGCGTATGGCGGCGATGAAAGAAGGTATGAAAACGCTCAGGCTGAGCGGAGCGATGAAAGTTGCTGCGGGAGAAACGACGATTGCGGAGGTCCTAAGGGTCGCTCCATACTCTGGCACGGAGTAACTTTAGTCTGTGGAGTCAGTCTTGTTAAACTCAATAGAAGACGATGCGCTCAAAGCGGAAGTGTTGCGAGTGGTAGGCTTAAGCCCATTTTTCCTCGCGCTACTGGAAAATACGCCCGATTACCTGGCGACGCTATGCGCTTGCGATGACGCACTTTCGCAAGCCGAGCTCAATGATCGCTACCGACGTTTTCTTTCAGAGGGCGCGGAAGACGTGCCCTCTGCCTTAAGGTCGCTACGCCGCAGGGAAATGATTCGCATCATTTTTCGAGACCTGACCCGAAAGGCTGATCTTTTCCAAACCACGACGGAGCTATCTCATCTGGCAGATTTTTGTGTACAAACAGCACTTGATGATTGTTATCAAGCAGCCGTTAGACGCTATGGTCAGCCTCTGTCTCCCGCTGGAATACCTGAACAATTGATCGTTCTCGGGATGGGTAAGCTGGGAGCCCATGAGCTGAACCTCTCCAGCGATATCGACCTGATTTTTTTCTACACCCACCAGGGTAGCCTTCGTTTCGAACAAAATGACCGTGATCAAACGATCAGTTTTCAGGAGTTTTTCATCAGGTTAGCCAGACAGCTAATCAGTCACCTTGATGATGCGGGATTAATTGATAATGTGTTTCGAGTCGATATGCGTCTGCGGCCCTATGGTGACAGTGGTCCGCTAGTCGTTCACCGCGCGGCGATGGAAAAATACTATCTTGAGCAGGGACGAGATTGGGAGCGTTATGCTTTTATCAAGGCAAGGGCGATAGCTGGCGACCTTGAAGGTGGGCGAGATTTTCTCAGTTGGCTGAGCCCCTTTGTTTACAGGCGTCACCAAGACTATAGCGCAGTCCAGTCTTTGCGTGAAATGAAGGGTTTGATTACCAGGCAGATTGAACTCAATGAAATGAGCCAGGATCTTAAACTTGGCCCTGGGGGGATTAGGGAGATTGAGTTTATCGCCCAGGCACATCAGTTGATCTGGGGTGGAAAACATCCGGCCTTGCAAAAACCGGAACTGATGCAAGTGCTGGAGTCGCTGGTCGACGAAGGGTTTCTCCCGGTCGAAGAAGTCTCGGCGCTCAGGGAGGCCTATGTTTTCCTAAGGAATAGTGAGCACGCTATTCAGGCTGAATTTGATCGGCAGACCCACTTATTACCCGGCGACGAAGTCAGTCAAAGCCGCCTTGCTGACGCTATGGGATATGACGACTACGCGTACTACTTGGTTGCGCTGGAGGCGCATCGTAAAAGGGTCTCTCAATTATTCGCTCAATTGGTATCGACTAAGGGAATGGCTCCTAATGAGAATGTCGCGGAGGCGTGGGTTAACGCATGGAAATCTCCTACCAACCAGCAGGTTGAGGAGCTGAGGCTGGAGGTCCTAAAGCTGCAACTTGATGATGGTGTTGTTGCTTGTCTTGATGAGTTGATGCCGCGGCTCTTGATGTTGATCGGGGCATCCGCCGCCCCGAAGATCGCGATGACTCGAATGCTGCCTATCGTCAGGTCTGTTCTGCGCCGCTCAACTTACCTGGTGTTTCTGGATGAAAATCCGGATGCGTTATTGAAAGCAGTGCAGCTAGTCACCTTAAGTCCCTGGATTTCGGGACAGCTAGAAGCCTACCCTATCCTGCTTTATGAGCTGACAGACAGAGCCTTAAGAGAAGTAGCGGTAGCCAAACTTGAGCTGGAAGGTAAGCTGCGAGAGGGTATGCGCATTGTAGATGCGGGCGACCTTGAAAGTCAGATGGACACCCTCAGGCAGTTTAAGCTTTCAGCGACGGTCAAAATTGCAGCAATGGAGCTGTTGGACAAGCTTTCGATCATGCAGGCGTCTGATGGCCTGACGGCACTTGCCGAAGTCATTCTAGAGACCTCGGTAGACATCGCCTGGCGCTATCTGGAGAACCGGCACGGCAGGCCCACGGATGAGTCCGGTAACCCGATGCATTCCAGGCTGGCGATTATCGCTTACGGCAAGGCCGGGGGGCTTGAGCTAGCCTACGGCAGTGACCTGGATCTAGTGTTTTTGTGTCCCAGTTATATCCAGGGCGATACAGATGGCAGATCGATCATTAACAACAACGTTTTCTACGTTCGATTTGGACAGAGAGTCATCCATATCCTTACCAGCTTTACGCGATTTGGCATTCTATACTCGGCAGATATGAGGCTTAGGCCTCAGGGTAACAATGGGCCCCTGGTCGCTACCATGGGTGCCTTTGAGCGATACCAGGAAAGCGAAGCCTGGACCTGGGAGCATCAGGCGCTGATTCGAGCGCGATTTGTGGCGGGAGATGTTGCGCTCGGTGAGGCTTTTAACACCGTGCGTCGAAACCTGATTGCGCGGCAACGTGACCTTGATTCTTTATTGCAGGATGTTTGTTCCATGCGACAAAGAATGCGCGATCACCTGGCAACTCCGACTGCAGTCCCGCTAGAAGGTGGTAGTGAGATATTGGGTAAGTTCGATTTGAAGCACGACACCGGGGCTATTGTTGACATAGAATTTATGGTCCAATATGGCGTCCTTGCAAAGGGATCAAGGCATCGCGGGCTTGGTCGCTGGACAGATGTGATGAGGCTGCTGGATGAACTTGAGTCGGCCGGACACATGCCTGATTCTGAAGTAGAAACGCTGCAACGTGCTTATCTGGCGTTTCGGGCGGCTGTTCATCATGGTTGGCTTGGACTTGAGACAGATTATGCGCGCTTGCAACGTTATCGTCAGGAAGTACACCGCATTTGGCTTACTCGTATGGAAGCCGGTGATTACAAAAACAATTAAAAGAAGAGTAAGACATGTCGGAATCTCTCGCAGATAGAGACGGAGTCATCTGGTTTGATGGCGAGTTAGTGCCGTGGCGCGAAGCCAAGGTACATGTGTTGACGCATACCCTACATTACGGCCTAGGGGTGTTTGAAGGGGTTCGCGCCTATCCTACAGAAAACGGCCCGGTTATTTTTCGGATGTATGATCATACGGATCGGTTGTTTCGATCAGCTCATATCCTGAACTTAAAGATTCCCTGGTCAAAAGAAGAAATCAACGAAGCCCAGGTGCAGGTTGTTCGAGAGAACAAATTGAAAGAAGCCTACTTGCGACCCATGTGTTTCTACGGGTCCGAAGGGATGGGGTTGCGAGCGGATAATCTTAAAGCACATTGTATTGTTGCCGCCTGGGAATGGCCAAATTACATGACGCCGGAAGCCCGAGACGAGGGCATCAAAGTAAGAACCTCATCCTACACTCGCCACCACGTTAACATCACCATGTGCAAGGCCAAGGCGAATGGTAATTACATAAACTCAATGCTGGCGCTCCGCGAGGCACTGGATAGTGGCTGCGAGGAAGCGCTGATGCTGGATAACGAGGGTTATGTCGCTGAGGGCAGTGGTGAGAATGTTTTCCTTGTCCAGAAAGGAAAGCTTGTAACCCCCGAACTGACCTCATGTTTGGAGGGTATTACCCGGGATACGGTATTTGCATTGGCTGCTGAGTTGAATATCGAAGTCGTTGAAAAAAGAATAACAAGAGATGAAGTCTATATCGCGGATGAGGCATTTTTTACCGGGACGGCAGCGGAAGTGTTACCCATTCGTGAGTTGGATGGGCGCACCATTGGTTCAGGTAAACGCGGTCCCATCACTGAGAAGCTTCAATCAATGTATTTCGACCAGGTCTTGGGTAAGCGAGAAGAGAATCCGCAATGGTCGACGACCATCAATTAAGTCAATAGGCTAGGGGACACCATTGTCCAGCAAGCCCCAACGAGTTCTTGTAGTCGCGCCTGCCTGGGTAGGCGATATGGTGATGTCGCAGGTAATCTATTCTGCGATTCACAAAGAGTATCCGGGTATCGTCATTGACGTGCTGGCGCCGAGCGCGACGCTATCGCTGGTCACGCGCATGCCAGAGGTCAATCGTGGCATTTTGATTGACCAGACTCATGGTCAGGTTGGTTTAGGTTATCGCTTCCGTCTGGGAGCTGGACTAGCAAAAAACAACTACGATTGGACGATCGTCACGCCTAATTCTTTGAAATCCGCATTGGTCCCTTTTGCTGCAGGTGTTCCTTTAAGAACCGGTTTCCTGGGCGAGTATCGTTACTTTTTGTTAAACGATATCAAGTTGCTTGATAAACCCCGGCTACCACTCATGACCGACCGTTTTCTAGCCCTGGTTGGTAAGACTTCTGCGGAAATGATCCCACCACAACTGCGTGTTGATCTGGATAGCCAGGCAGCGTTCGTTAAGCGCTATCAACTGGCTACTGACAAACCTGTCATCGGGTTTTGTCCAGGTGCTGAATTTGGCGATGCTAAAAAATGGCCCGAGGCCCATTATGGTGCTCTCGCAAAGGCGTTAATTGACCAGGGTTACAAGATCTGGATATTCGGGTCACCTGCTGATCAGGCAGCTGGCGACATGATTGTGAGTATCGCCGGAGAGGGCTGTATCAACCTTGCAGGACAGACAACGATACTGGAGGCGATAGATTTGCTCGCAGTTTGTCAGACCGTTGTTTCCAATGATTCCGGCTTAATGCATGTTGCAGCCGCCGTCGGCACCAAGGTGGTTGCGATCTATGGTTCGACATCTCCTGCTTTTACGCCGCCGATGAGTAAAGAGGCTCGCATCGTTAGTCGAGCCCTTGATTGTAGCCCATGCTTTGAAAGGAGCTGCCCGCTGGGCCACAAGGATTGTCTGAATAAATTGATGCCAGAACAAGTGCTGGAGCAGTTGTGAAAGTGCTTCTGGTAAAAACCTCATCTCTTGGAGATGTTATCCACGCGCTACCGGCTGTTACCGAAGCGCTGTCCAAATTCCGCGACCTTCAGATTGATTGGCTTGTAGAAGAAAAATTTCGTGACATTCCGGATAGGCATGAGGGCGTTCATGAAGTAATACCCGTAGCGATTCGTCGCTGGAGATCCGACTGGGTCAGCGCATGGCCAGAGGTGAAAGCACTCATTAAACGATTGAGAAGTGCGCAGTACGACCGGGTTATAGATTCGCAGGGGTTGCTGAAGAGCGCGCTTATCACGTTTTTTGCAAACGGAGAAACCCATGGTTATGACCGCGACAGCATCAGGGAGTCAGTTGCCTGTCTCTTCTATGGAAAAAAGCACGCAGTTGACAAAGAACAGCACGCGATACACCGACAGAAGCAACTGCTAGCCGCATCCCTCGGATACCGGCCGAATCAAAACATCGACTGCGGTCTTGCGACACCTACTTCGAAAAAGAAAACAATCATGCTGTTGCATGGTACGACATGGCCAAGCAAAGAGTGGCCGGAGTCGGCCTGGACTGAGCTCGCTAACCTGATTCGCCAGGATGGGTTTGAGGTGATGGCGCCGTCCGGAAATGAGCAAGAGCGAGAGCGGGCGACAAGAATTCTTGGAGGGAGGCCAGGCCTCCTCGATCGCCTCCCCCTTGGGGACCTGATGTCAGAGATGCAGCGCTGTGCGGGTGCGGTAGCCGTTGATACGGGGCTGGGTCATTTGGCCCCAGCGCTGGGTGTTCCGGTCGTTGGCCTGTATGGCTCCACCAGTCCTGGGTTGACGGGCATCCTTGGGCGTCAAAGCCAGATAATAGCAAGCGATCACTTACCTTGTATTCCCTGTAGAAAAAGAGAATGCCAGTTCCAGAAGCCTCGCGATTCAAGTAATATTTATCCTCTCTGCTTTGAACAAACCTCTCCGGAGTTAGTGTGGCAAGCGTTACAACTGCGGTTACGCAGCAAGGAAGCAAAACTCGACTGAAGCTGGCATTTTGCCTGTACAAGTACTTTCCGTACGGCGGCTTGCAGAGAGACTTTTTGAAGATTGCGCTGAGCTGTCAACAACAGGGTCATCAGATTAGGGTGTACACCCTCGGCTGGCAGGGAGACGTTCCGGTGGGGGTAAAGGTGATGATCGTTCCCGTTAGCGCGATCACCAATCATTCGCTTTATGAGCGATTCAGTGATTGGGTTCAGGAAAACCTAAGCCTTGATCCGGTAGACGTGGTGGTGGGTATTAATAAAATGCCAGGCCTGGATGTCTACTATGCCGCCGACTCTTGTTACGAAGAGAAGGCCAATTCCCAGCGTAGCTGGATCTACCGGTTGTTACCCAGATACCGACACTTCTCCCGTTACGAAAAAGCAGTATTTGGGAGAGCGAGCAAAACCCAGATTCTGATGATCTCCAAAGTCCAGAAGCCTTTTTTTGACCGCCATTACCAGACGCAGGAGGGTCGTATACAGTTTCTGCCTCCGGGGATCTCACGGGATCGTGTGGCGCCGGATGATGTGGCACAGCGCAGGCGAGTCAAACGCGCAGAGCTAGGACTCAATGACGACGAAAAGATGTTACTCATGGTCGGTTCGGGCTTCGTCAAAAAAGGGCTCGCTCGGGCTTTGTATTCTGTCAGGGCCCTGCCACGGGTTGAGCGCAGGAAAGTCAGGTTTTTCGTAATTGGCGAAGATAACCCTGTGCGGTTCAAGCATTTAATCTTTTTGCTTGGCATTACTCAAAACGTTACGATTCTGTCCGGTCAAGATGACATACCAGATTTTATGTTCGCAGCTGACCTGTTGATCCTGCCTGCGCTGGATGAAGCAGCAGGCATTGTATTGCTTGAAGCGGTTGTGGCGGGCTTACCTGTCCTGACGACGGAAAATTGCGGTTATGCTCACTACATAACAGACTCGGACATGGGCGCGGTGATACCCATGCCATTTGAGCAAAAAGTGCTGAATAAAAAGCTCGGCAGCATGTTGCGAGACAAGAACAGGTCTGCCTGGGTTGAAAAGGGTAGACGGTTTGCTGAGTCAGCGAGTATTTACTCGCTTCATCAGGATGCAAGTCAGACGATTGAGCAGGTCGGACTCCGAAACAACGAAGCGAGTTTGCGAAAAACCATCGCTTTTTGCCTGTTCAAATATTTTCCTTACGGTGGGCTTCAAAGGGATTTTCTCAGAATCGCTCTCGAGACCCAGACCCGGGGCTTCAATATTAAGATCTATACCCTGGAGTGGGAAGGCGATATACCAGCCGGGTTTGAGGTCATTGTCGTTCCAGTTTCAGCCGTGACTAACCATAGTAGATATAGAAAATATCACGCCTGGGTTTGTTCCGACCTAGAAAAGTGTGCTGTTGAGCGGCTGGTAGGATTCAATAAAATGCCGGGTCTGGACGTTTATTATGCTGCGGATAGTTGCTACGAGGACAAGGCCCAGCATCAGCGAAGTTGGGCTTATCGACGTACGCCTCGCTATGAGCTGTTTTCCGAATTTGAAGAATCAGTGTTCAGCCGAGACTCGAAGACTGAGGTTCTGATGATCTCTTCGGTTCAGGTCCCGCTGTTCCAGCGATATTACGGTACTCGGACCGAACGGATCCATCTGCTATCACCTGGTATTGCACGTGACCGAATAGCGCCTGCTAACCGTGTCGATATTAGGGAAGACTTTCGTCGCGAGATGGACCTTGATGATGATGAAATTCTACTGTTGATGATTGGCTCGGGTTTTATTACAAAAGGCTTGGACCGAATTCTGATCGCGATGAGTGCACTGCCTCAGGCGATTCTTGATCGTACCCGGCTGATTGCCATTGGCCAGGATAACCCTGGCGCATTCAGTCGTATGGCTCTGAAGCTTGGCCTCGCTGGTCAAGTGACAATATTGAAAGGCCGCGATGATGTACCTCGGTTTCTAATGGGGGCAGATTTGCTTGTCCATCCGGCCTATGTGGAAAACACTGGCACGGTGTTGCTTGAAGCGATCGTAGCGGGGCTACCCGTGATAGCGACTGATATCTGTGGTTATGCGCCCTACATTGAGCAGGCCGATGCCGGCCGACTAATACCTGCGCCCTTTCAGCAGGAAACATTCAATGCCATGCTTGAGAGCATGATGACCAAACTAGGATATTCCGACTGGTCTGCCAACGGGATTGCGTTCGCGGCGGTAGCCGATATTTATGATATGCCGAAGCTTGCGGCAGATTATATTTGTTCAGAATGAAACGACCAGCATGCTAACCAACTTTCTCTCGGACCATCTCAAAGACTACTTCGAGGGTGACACGGATAATGAAGACCTGTTTACGCTCGTTGATCAATTACGCGGTGAAGTCTTTCGCAAGATAGATGACCGCCGAACCATTAAGGTTCGGATTGGTACTGCCGCGTATTTTGCGAAAATTCACCATGGGGTCGGCTGGGTAGAGATACTTAAAAACTTGATGCAGGGTCGCCTGCCCGTGCTTGGCGCCCGCAATGAGTGGTTGGCGCTGTGCGCTTTAAGGAACGCCGGTGTCCGCTCTATGACACCGGTGCTATTCTGTGAGCGTGGTTTGAACCCAGCTACCAGGCAGTCCGCTATTCTGACCGAATCACTGGAATCTAAAGTTACCCTGGAAGATTTTGAGACCACTGAGTCTGATTTAAAGCGAAAGCTTATCGCCGAGGTAGCCACCATGGCGAGGAAAATGCACCAGGCTGGCATTAACCATAGGGACTTCTATCTATGCCACTTTTTACTGGACCTACCCCTTGTAGAGGATAGAGACGACGCCCCAGGTGCACCGCCCGTACTGCATTTGATTGACCTCCACAGGGCTCAAATTAGGCAAAATGTACCCAGGCGATGGATCGTAAAAGACCTGGGAAGCCTGCTGTTCTCGGCATTTGAAAAAAATCTTACCAAAAGGGACCTCTTGCGTTTTGTGCGGGTATACAGCGGCAGTCCCTTGCGGGAAGTGTTGGTAACGGATCCTGAGTTCTGGGACGACGTTATTGCGCGGGCGATAAAACTGTGGCGCCAGGATCATGATTCGCTGCCAAATAACGTTACAAGATTACTGGCGCGCTGATGTCTTCCTGGGTTGTCAAAGAAGAAGTCCGCGACATTTTTCCCGATCTCCATGCCGCCGTGAGTGCCCCGGGAGAAGAAATCAACGGTAACTGGATGAGTCGGCTGGTGAGGTGTCAGAAGGGTGATAACTACTACTACATCAAGACATACACCCGAAGGGGGAGGTGGCTCAGGCGGTTTATTGGCCGAAGCAGAACCCGCGCCGAATGGGAAAACCTTCAGGCGTTCGTTGCGATGGGATTACCCGCGGCCGACCTGGTGGCCTATGGGGAGTCGGGTATCGGCGAGCGCTATCGCGGCACGCTCATTACCAAAGAAGTGGAAGGAACCTTAGACCTTGCGACATTGGCGGAGAACCGACATTCCTTGCTGGCTGATCGTCAGTGGCGTTTGCAGATCATTGACCGACTCGCTAGGGCGGTTCGGAAAATGCACGCTTTTAGGTTTGTTCACAACGATCTGAAATGGCGTAATCTTTTGGTTAACGTAACAGATGCGCCCACGGTCCATTTTATAGATTGCCCACTTGGGCGAAAGATGCCCTGGCCATTTCTGGTTCGGGGTAGAATTAAGGATTTAGCGTGTCTGGATAAAATCGCTAAAAAGCAGCTAAGCCAAATGGAACGGTTGCGCTTTTACCTGGCATACAAGGGAAAAACTCGATTAAGTGCCAATGACAAGAAGGAGATTTACCGCGTACTCTGTTTTTTTGAGGGGCGCGAATAGTGGAAATGAACAAATTTGATGTAGATTCACTGGTTCAGGCGGGTTGGAACATTGAAGCACCGTTTGTTCTTTCGATCATCCGAGCAAACGGCGAAGAAGCTGAGATGACAGTGCAGAAAATTCTTCGTCTGCTGCCCCGGAAGAGAATCGTTGCGGTCGCCGAGGTTGATGGTCAGCAGTATCTGGTCAAGGTCTTTATTGGTCGTCATTCCAAACGATACGCGAAACGAGAAGCTGTGGGTGCAGCCGCTATTGAAGACACTGGGGTGTTGACTGCGTTGCTTGAATGGCAGACCTTGAAGGAGTCGGTGAGGGTTCATGTGCTCGGCTTTGAATTTATTGCTGACGCAAAAAATCTGTTGGAGGTGTGGAAACAATCTGAAAATGATGACCAACGGCTTCGATTGATCAGCAACGTGGTTCCCGCGCTGGTTGCGCTGCATGAAGCCGGCGTGGTGCAAAATGACATTCACCCGGAAAACTTCCTGTTTCGTTCGGGTCTGATTTATACGATAGATGGCGGAGATGTCACCCGGCATGGAAAGGGCCCTCTGGGCGAGCGCAAAAGCTTGGAAAACATCGCGCTTTTCTTTGCTCAGTTTCACGCATGCTACGATCATCTTGTGGTTGCCTCGCTTGAGCAGTATCGACAACTGCGCGCTTGGCCTTTAGATGAAAGCAGGTACCTGCGCGTGTCTGCGCTCATTGAGGTCAAAAGATCTGGGCGAAAAAAAGATCACATTAGCAAAGCGTTTCGCGAGTGTACCCGGTTCAGTTGTGAGCATTCGTTCAATCGATTCTCAGTCTGTGAACGTGAATATGATTCACCCGCAATGAGAGAGCTTCTAAGCCGAATTGATGAACGAATGCAATCCGGCGAGCTGCTAAAAGATGGCAACTCTGCGACGGTCGTCCGGGTGAATGGTCCATCTGGCCCGCTGGTGGTGAAACGTTACAATATCAAAGGGGTAGGTCATGGTATCAGTCGTGCTTTTCGGAAGAGTCGGGCCTGGATTTCATGGACTAATGTTAATCGCCTGGAATTTCTTGGTATCAGCACAGTTAAGCCGGTGGCGATGATCGAGGAGCGCTTTGGGCCGCTAAGGCGAGGCGCCTACTTCATCACGGAGTATATCGAAGGGCCTGATGCGACCGTATTGCCAGAGAAGGAAAACCCGGTTCCGGAAATGGCGTCTATCGTCAGAATTATAAAAAGACTGGCAGCCGCAGGGGTTTCTCACGGTGACCTGAAGGCAAGCAATTTTCTGCTCGGTAACAATGGCCCGGTGATCATTGATCTGGATTCTATGAAAGAACACGCCAATCAAGCTGATAGAGATCGCGCAAAGAAGAAAGATATCGCCCGATTTATGAGGAATTGGAAATCTATCCCACAGGTTGAACAAAGGTTTGCTGACCTTCTAGGCTAAAACCCTACCGCTTCCGCCGACAGTTAACCGGACTTTTACTCGGACTTTCCCTAGAATGGGCGACTTAAGTCATATTGAGCATTCACTTTGTCTCTAGTTGTTCTTGGTTTGTCCGGTGCGCTGACGCATGATCCCTCTGCCGCTATTTACGTTGATGGTGAGCTTATCGCTGCCGCTGAGGAAGAGCGATTTACTCGTCAAAAACACGCAAAGAACGCCATGCCGCTGCACGCGGCACGCTATGTTCTGCAGGAAGCTAACTTAAAAGCTAAGGACGTCGACGTTGTCGCATTTCCTTTCGGAAAGATTAGCCTGTTTGGTAAAGCAAGATGGCACTACGCTAAACGTCACTGGTACGCACCGGATCGGGCGTTGGATGCGATATTTAATGGCAACAGGCATTACCGAAGAAACGTCAAAAAGGTTCGTGAACTCCTGGTTGAGCTAGGTATCAATTGGGCCGATATCGAATTCGATGCTGTAGAGCACCATATAGCGCATGCCAGCAGTTCCTACCACCTGTCAGGTTTTGAAGGAAAGACTGCGATTCTGGGCATCGACGGTAAGGGCGAGTATGCGACAACTTTTTTTGGATATGGGGAGAACGGCCACATCCACAAGATTAAGGAATTCTACGACCCGGATTCCCTTGGACAGTTATACGCGTCGTTTACCGAATACCTTGGCTTCGAAATGTTGGATGGAGAGTACAAAGTGATGGGTATGGCGCCTTATGGCAACCCCGATTTGTATGATTTGTCACGGCTGGTCCATTTTGATGGCAAAGAAATCACCGTCAATACCAAGCTCGTGAACACCGTTGGGCTTCGAAGATACAAAGAAGGCCGCAAGGGATATTACTTTAGTCAAAAGCTGATTGACTGGCTTGGGCCAAGAAGACAGGGAGACATTGCCGACGATCCTTATATCCACTATGCCGCGGCGATGCAGAAAATGTACGAAGATATTTCGCTGCAGCTGATAGAAACCTATCTTGGCGATATTTTGCGTGAAACAGGACGTCTTGTTTTTGCGGGAGGTGGTGCGTTAAATGTAAAACTCAATCAGAAAATTCTTGCTCTACCCCATGTCAAAGAGCTTTTCGTGCAACCCGCGGCGAGTGATTCGGGTACCGCCGTTGGCGCAGCTTCTTTTGCATCCTGGAAACGTGGCGTCACTCCGGCGAAAATGGAGCATGTTTATCTTGGTCCGGCATATTCTACAGATGAGTGCGTCGACGCCTGTGAGGCGCATCCAGAACACCCAGTGTATGAAAAACTCAGCAACATTGTAGGGCGAGCGGCCGAGTTGCTTAACGAGGGGAATCCAGTGGCCTGGTGTCAGGGGCGCATGGAATTCGGACCGAGAGCCTTGGGTGGAAGGAGTATCCTGGGAAGCCCAAGTTACCTGGGGATTGCTAACAAGATCAACGAACAGATCAAATTTCGAGAGCGATGGCGACCTTTTTGTCCAAGTGTTTTGGATACTGTTGCAAAGGAAATGATACAGACTGACCATCCGGCGCCATACATGACAATTACCTTTGAAGTTTCAGAGGAGTGGAAATCCCGAATCCCGGAAGTTGTTCACGAAGATGGCACATCTCGGGTTCAAATCGTCGACGAGTCAACTAATCCGAAATATCACGCCTTGCTAAAGGAAATGGAACGTCTTAATGGAAACGGAGCAGTACTCAATACCTCGATGAATCGGCGCGGCGAACCGATGGTGTGTTCACCTACGGATGCGCTCAACATGTTTTATGGTTCTGATCTAGAGTATTTGGTGCTTGAAGATTTGCTGGTTACCAAACGAAAATAATAGATGGCCCATAAACAGCCAGACCAAAAGCCCAGAATCCTGCAAATTTGTCATGACTACAAGGGACCGTTTCGAACAGTCGCTCGTCAATATGCAGGAAGCTTTTCTGACTGTGACGTCAAGACTGTTTTCCTGCGTGGTGCGCCATCGTTAACGCTGGCGTCCACCCTCCATGGCGATGTCGAATTCCTAGATTTACCACCAGGATCTCTTCGCGGACTTAAACTTAAAGCGTATCGGCGGCTGATGAAAATCATTGCCGATGAGTCGCCGGACGTTATCCTGGCACATCGATACAAACCCTTCTTTGTCGCCCTGTTGCTGAACTACACCCTAAAGATCGGTGCCGTTATTGGGGTGATGCATGAGTTTGGTTTTCTTGGCCGGGTGTCGCGGTCAATCTTTTCCAGGTTCTGGAAAGACAACGTCCAGCTGATTGGTGTATCCCAGCCGGTTTGCCAGGTACTGCTTGAACAGGAACCGCACCTGCAAGGTCGAGTTCACTTTTTGCACCATGCCGTCGAAGCGGCGACTTTTCACGATTCTGTGTCCGCGAGACAAGCGTTGGGAATACCGCTCGGTGCGTATTGCTATGGCACCGTGGGGCGGTTGGTTCGGAAAAAGTCTCACAAGTCGTTGATTGAAGCGTTTGCGAGTTTGCAAGGCGATTCGGTGTTGGCTTTTATTGGTGACGGTGAGCTAATGCCCGCGCTTAAGTTGCTGGCGAAGAAGCTTGGCGTGCAGGATCGAGTGTTATTTTGCGGTGCAAAAAATGAGGCTCGAAAGTTGATGAAAGCTTTTGATGCTTTCGTACTTCCATCAACGAGCGAGGAAGCGTTCGGGCTGGTGTTGCTAGAGGCGATGGCAGCTCAAGTGCCGATAGTCTGTTCAAATGCGCCTGGGCCGGCCAGTGTCATTGGTGATGTCGGTCTGCTGTTCGACTGTGAGAATGTTCCGGATTTGGCGAGGCAAATGGAAGCTGTTCGCGCGCTCTCGAAATCCAATTCCGATGACATGACGCAAAAAGCGCTGGACAGACTTAGCGCTAAATTCTCTGTCCCCTTTATGGTGCAGAAACTCCGCAGCCTTCCAGCTATCGAGCAACATGCGCCTGTGACAGGCTAACCCCGTCGTAAGGCGACGTAGCAGTAGTGACCGGGTTGTGATCGCTAAACGCCGGCCTTTGTCTTCATTGAATAACCTATTGGCTGCTTAGTTGGCTGCTTAGTTGGCTGCTTAGTTGGCTGCTTAGTAAGGGCGGGCCACACCTGGTGGGCGTGTTTTGAATCTTCTATGAACCCACCAGTACTGCGCCGGATCTTTGATGATCGCTTCCTCTACGGCTCGATTTACAATCGTGCAGTTTGTCACCTCGTTATCAGTTGGATAGCTTTCTGCCAGTTTGGAGAGTCTGATTAGATAGCGTCCGGATCGTTCCTCACGAAAGTGTGAAAACACAACAACCTCAGCTTTCGTCATCCGAATGATGCGGGCGGTCGCGGTTACGGTCGCGGCAGGTACGCCAAAAAATGGCGCGAAAACTGAATGTTTCCTACCGTAGTCTTGATCCGGGCCGTACCAAACTACGGCACCTTGCCGCAGCCTCCTGACAACCTGTCTAACGTCGGAACGTTCTATAGCGGCATTAAAGTTTCTCATTCGCCCGCGAGTCATAATGGCTTCTAGAAGTTTGTTTTTGTTCCTTCGATACATGACATTGAATGGCTGATGCAGGCTAAGAACTGCGCCGCAAAGGTCGAGCGTGGATAGATGTGTGCCAATCAACAATACGCCTCTGCCTTCTTGAACTGCACGAGTCAATATGTCCAGCCCTTCAATGTCCGTGACTTCGTTTGAGCTGGTTGGGGTCGAAAACCAGACTAAAGCAGTTTCAACAATACTGATGCCGTTGGAGCTAAAATTTCTCCTTACCAGTGAAGCGACTTCCAGACGATCAAGCGTGGGGAAACAAAGTTCTAGATTAGTTTTCACGATGTGTCGGCGTTTTCTGGCCAACAGATATGCAATAGCGCCGAGCGCATGCCCGAACCCCCAGCGGGCTCGCAAAGGCAGAAGGCATACGAGGCGTATCAACCCGATGATTGGCCAAATAAGCCAGTATCGTGGTTTCAGGAACTCGAGCTGCAATAAGGATGGGCTGCGCATCCCGCGCACAGTATCAGTTTTATCGGGCAGGTTGAATGGTTTGATTGTGATAGAATCTCGCGAAATACGAGTTCGATAACAGCATGAAAATTCCAAGGTTTGATAACGCACATATCCTGACGGTTGGTGATGCGATGTTGGATAGATACTGGCATGGCGACACACATCGGGTATCGGCTGAAGCACCGATTCCGGTGATTGAGGTTACCGGTATCGAAGACCGTCCCGGTGGTGCTGCAAATGTCGCACTGAATGTTGCGACGCTTGGCGCGAAATCTTCCCTAATTGCAGCTACCGGCCAGGATGAAATGTCCGATATTCTGGAATCTAAACTCAGCTCCTCTGGTATCGGCTGTCATTTCATCAAGGTTGAGGGAATGTCCACCATTACCAAAGTGCGCTTGGTCAGTCGGAGTCAGCAAATGATTCGTGCTGATTTCGAAGCGCTGTTTGATGTTGACGCAGGCCAGGTCGTAAAAGGAATGGATCTTGTGGCCGACTACGACAGCCTGGTTCTTTCTGACTACGACAAAGGCCTTTTTAGTGATCCCGCTAGCATTATTGAAAATGCGAGAAAAAAAGGTAAGCCGGTACTCGTTGACCCAAAGTTTAAGCCTTTTTCGGCTTATAAGGGGGCGACTGTCATCAAGCCCAACACCCTTGAACTCAAAAATGCCGTCGGTGATTGGAACAGTGAGGCCGAGATGCTGGAAAAATGCCGAGTCCTGATGGCGGGAATGGGTTGTGAAGCGATGCTGGTAACGCGAGCATCCGAGGGTATGACGCTAATTGAGCAACATGAAGAAAGTCACTTTCCGGCTCGAACGCGGGAGGTTTATGACACGTCAGGAGCAGGTGACACTGTTATCGCAGTGCTCGCAGCCTCGCTGGCATCAGGGCAAACATTGAGGGATTCGGTTGCCCTTGCCAATGTTGCAGCGGGGATTGTCGTCAGTCATTTCGGTGTCACCAGTGTCTCTGGGCCCGAGTTGCGGGCGGAAGTAGACCTTGCTGAGTCGGTCGGTCAAGGGAAGTTGTCTGCGGAACAACTGTTTGCCGCCGTTCAGGGCTCAAGGAGTCGTGGCGAAAAAGTGGTCTTCACCAATGGCTGCTTTGACATTCTTCATGCAGGCCATGTCGATTATCTGGGTGACGCAAAACGCGAAGGAGATCGACTGATCGTCGCGATCAATTCTGACGAATCGGTTCATCGGCTTAAAGGTGAAGGAAGACCCATCAACCCGCTGGACCGGCGAATGACGATGCTGGCGGGCCTTGCGTCGGTCGACTGGGTTGTGTCGTTTGACGGTGACACACCAGAAGCGTTGTTGCGGATGTTGAAACCAGATGTGCTCGTAAAGGGTGGCGATTACGCTATTGACCAGGTCGTCGGCGCGGATATCGTCCGTTCGGCCGGTGGCGAAGTGAAAGTGCTCAGTCTGGTGGAAGATTGTTCAACGAGTGCGTTGGTCGAAAAAATTAGAGGTCTTTAAGGTCTAAAGGCTGGCCGTAAAATCAGCATTTTCTTTAAGGTGCTCTGAATTTATGGTGCCGACAACGGCAGAATGAACACCCCTTTGTCCCAGCGCAAACGTCAGGCTCTCCTGGGGTGTTTGATGACCGCTTGCAAAAACTTTTTTCAATAGGATACCCGTGCCTTTTTCTTCAGCGGCTCTTATGACGTCGATGTGTGACTGATCTTCCAGGTTTAACGTCAGCATGACCACATCACTGACATCTAGTGCGGCGATGCTCCCCTCTACCGACTTGGTAGACATGCCGATGTACCTGATATCACCTTTCTCCTTGAGCCGTTCCAGGGTGGCGAAAGCATCGGTTTTCTGAAGAATTTGAAGATCTTCACCGTTTGAATGAATCAAGACAATGTCCAGGTAATCCGTTTTGAGGCGCCTGAGGCTTTGCGTCACGCTGTCCGTTACCGCCTGTTTTGAAAAGTCATAGTTGGACTGGCCACCGACATACTGTTCGCCCGCTTTGGTACACAGGATCCAGTCCTCCCTGAGACCGGGTAACAACTGACCGATTCGATGCTCACTGTTACCGTAGGCGGGCGCCGTATCAAGCAAATTGATCCCTAGTTCCTTTGCCACTGATAAAAGGTTCACAATCACCCTGTCCTCGGGAAGGTCAAATTTTGCAGGGTACTTAACGTCAGTATTTCGGCCAAACTTCACGGTGCCTAGCGAGATTCTGCCTGTTTCAAGCTCGCAACGTCCTAGCTTCATTGCCATGAAGAATTTCCAACTGAAGCTCGGGGAAGGTTGGGGCGCGTGGTCATGCCCACCTTCGGCGCGGTCATGAGTTTCATGAACATGTCTCCCATCATCGGCGCCAGAGTAAGTTTAGTGGGCCAGCAGACAATGACGTTGCCATGTCTGCGAACGTAGGGCGTATCCGGGCGTAATCGGGTTTCGCCTCCAGCCTCCGCGCGATCTACTCGGAAAGTTGAGAACTCGCAGTTAGAGAAGTCTATCCATGGCATGAGCGCGGCTAGTTCTGTCTTTGCGAATTCAATCTGTTCTGTTTCATTTCGAGCGACACCGGTTTCAGCGAGTTGCCCGCCAAGGTACCAGGTTTTGGCGTCGATAGAAGCGTGCGTGGTGAACGTAATGCGGGGTTTGTCCGCAGACCTTAACGTCACGGCATGTGCAAACAGGTCAGGCAATGTCTTGCCTTTAACAACGACCTGGTGAAGCGGTCGAAGCTGCATTGTTACTTCCAGCCCTAAATCTTCGATCAGTTTTCCGTTTCCTTTGCCCGCTGCAAGGACATAGTTATCTGCGCTGAGGGTAAGTCCATTATCTACTTGGAGGTGGTTAACCCTGCCGTTAGTGTGCTCGAAGCTGACGCTCCCTTCGAATATGTAGTCCCTTAGCTGGTTGTGTAAATGGGTCACCAGGGAGCGGGTATCCAGGACAATGTCATTGAGTTTATAGAGTAACCCTCCAAATGATGGTGATTGAAAAACCTCTGGATAGTTAGCTGTGGTCACTGACGCAATGCGTCCTTCCAGCGTTTTACTGCCAAAGAAAGCCGTCAACTTTGAGCTGAGGCGAGCGTCAGAGAACATATAGTAGCTCTCACTCAGTACAGTGACTCCCTTAAGGTTCACGCTGTCAGTGCCTGCGAGGCACGAACGCCAGCGTGAGGGCATATCTGCAATAGAGTCAGATGCGCCGGTCGTTGCGCCTGTGAGCGAGTACTTGATTCCACCGTGAATCATCCCCTGGGATGCAAAGGTCTGCCCAGATCCCAAGCCTTTCTCCTCGATTAGTATGGCCTGAAAACCTTGCTTGCGAAGGAGGCTTAGTAACCATAGGCCAGCGATACCGCCGCCGAGAATGATGGTGTCGTGCTGATGGGTTGTGTTGCTCATGAAAAACGAATGAATTCCGCAGACTGTAAAAGCGGAATTATACACGCTTGCGATAACATCTGGATTGACTGACGCAGTGTAACTGACGCAGTGTAACTGACGCAGTGTATCTGACGCAGTAGCATCGTCACCGGTACACAGTTATTCTTCCCCATCATTTATTCAGGTTTCTAATTCCACTTTGGCTAGATTGTTCTATAGCGCTATTTTTTACCTTCTGATCCCGTTTGTGCTGCTGCGTCTGTTAAAGCGTTCACTGAAAGAGCCTGGCTACCGCATGGATATTGCCGAGCGTTTTGGGTTTTTTCGGTCGAAGCACCGCGGGGAAGTTGTTTGGATACACGCCGTGTCCGCAGGCGAAACAATCGCGGCGGTACCCCTTATTCGTCGCCTCCTTGGCCAAGGTTATTGTTGCCTCGTCACCAATATGACGCCAACTGGCCGTGACCGGGTAAAAACCCTGCTCGCCAATGATGTAGAAAACTGTTTCGTGCCGTACGATCTACCTGGAGCGATAGACCGGTTCCTCCGAAACAACAAGCCCAGGTTGTTGATTACTATCGACACCGAATTATGGCCCAACATGATCGATGGCTGTGCGCGGCGTGGAATTCCCACTGTGTTGGTGAATGGCCGGTTATCGTCCCGGTCGGCCGAAGGCTACAGACGAATTGCGCCACTGATTTTGCCTATGTTGAAATCACTGAGCCTGTTGGCAGTGCAAACAGAGCAGCACAAAGGCAGGTTTGTTTCCCTTGGCGCAGACGCATCAAAAATTAATGTGACTGGCAGCATCAAGTTTGATGCCGTGACGGCGCAAGGGTACGTCGATAGGTTGAATCGCGCCCGTCGACTGGTTGCAGGCAGGCCGGTTTTGCTAGGCGCCAGCACACATAACGGAGAGGAAGCGGCGTTAATGGCGTTGCTTCCGGCGCTACAGAAAGTGATGCCCGATTTACTGCTGGTCTTGGCGCCGCGTCATACTCATCGGTGCGATCAGATCAGGCGTGTGCTTGCGTCCTCGGGACAGGCCGTGGTGAGTTTTAGTGATGGCGGGGCGCTGACACGGGGCGATCAGGTGCTGTTGGTTGATGTGATGGGAGAGCTTGATGCCTTTTTTGAGTTGGCATCGGTAGCCTTCATAGGCGGTAGTCTGGTGCCTGTTGGCGGTCACAATCTGCTTGAGGCAGTTCGTGCGGGCACGCCAACCGTCATGGGGAGGCACCTGGACAACATAGAGGATATTGCACAGCAGTTTATCGACAGTCAGGCAATCATGATCGTCAAAGATGGCCAGGAGTTGCAGCAAGTCGTCATAAACCTAATGGGAAATGTCGATGAATCCAATCGCCTTGTGGCTGCTGCGAACAAAGTGATGGACGCGAACCAGGGAGCACTAGATCGGGTAGAAAAGTTGATCGTCGAAATCATCAGTAAAGAAGCGTCAGTCGAACGATGAAACACACGATGGGTTTCCCCCAGGCTGGATGAGACCGGCGCCTTGGCGGGAGAGATGCTGGACGTTTTTTCAGAGAGTTGGACGACAGTTTTATCGAAAATTCAAGAGCAGATCGCGATTTTCTTCCGACAAGATTGTGGTAACCTTTTGATATCCTTTAGGGACGTTAGCACTTTTGCTCGCCCCGTAATGAAACAGTGAAATGACCAACCGATATATCTACATTCCTGACTTGGCCGCCGATATGGCGGAGTGTGATGCTAACTACATCCGCCTGCGCCAACTGTTCCCTGGCATGGATTCAGAGAATGATATCGAGTTCGGGATACGAACCCGAACGGAAGAGGGGGCGACAGTCGTGATCAACATCAAGGAACGCTGTCCGTTCACAACAATGGTTTCCGTCTCCGTAAGTTCAGAAACCGAGGAACCACTGATAAAGTGGCCTAGTCTCGAGCTTAGGATTTATCACGACGTTAATACTGCTGAAGTCGTTCGTTTCGAACGGCATCGTAATTTTCGATTCCGGTATCCGACGCCTAATGAACACATGTTTCAGCCGGATGAGAAATCCCAGATCAACAAGTATCTTGGTGAGCTCCTAACCTATTGTATAGAGCATGGCTATTCCCTGCAGCCGCTTGAATTTTCCTGATCTTTTTTCGAGAAATCCGTTTCTAAATCCTTATAATTCTTGCTGCGACATGCCCTGATTTTCTGTCAGGTTAAATCATCGGGCGAACATCATAGATAGCCGCGACTTTTCGCCCCATAATAATTTGGTCAAAAATGTCATCCAGTTATAAAGCAGACTCCATCGAGGTCCTTGAAGGGCTAGAGCCGGTCAAGAAACGACCGGGAATGTACACCGATACAACTAGGCCTAACCATCTAGCTCAGGAGGTGATCGACAACAGTGTCGATGAAGCCCTCGAGGGCCACGCGACAGAAATCAGGGTGACCCTTCGTAAAGATGGCTCAATGTCCGTAAGTGACGATGGGCGCGGCATGCCGGTTGATATACATAAGAAAGAGAAGCTGTCCGGGGTAGAACTCATCCTTACTCGACTTCATTCTGGCGCCAAATTCAATAGTGACAATTACAAGTTCTCCGGTGGCCTCCATGGTGTTGGCGTGTCGGTGGTCAACGCCCTGTCGGAAATGTTTGAAGTGTACATAAAGCGTGATGGGAAGCTGCATCACATGTCTTTTAAGGGTGGCGAAAAGCAGGGCGAGCTAACGGTAAAGGATAAAGTCGGTAAGCGGAACACGGGGACGATGATCCATTTCAAACCTGATCCGTCCTATTTCGATTCACCAAAGTTCTCTGTTTCCAGACTAAAGCACCTGCTGCGGGCCAAAGCAGTATTGTGTCCTGGCTTAAAGGTTGTATTTCAGGATGAAACTGCCAGTAAAGACGAAGAAAAACTCTTTGAATGGTTCTTTGAATACGGTCTTGAGGATTACCTAGGGGCGGAACTTGAGGGCCTCGATCTCCTTCCCGAAGAACCCTTTACAGGTTCAATGTCGGGTAAGGACGAAGCGGTAGACTGGGCGGTGCAATGGCAGGCAGAAAGCGGAGAGCTGATAACCGAAAGTTACGTGAACCTGATCCCAACGACTCAGGGCGGCACTCATGTCAATGGCTTGCGTGCTGGGCTGCTGGAAGCACTCCGGGAGTTCTGCGAATTCCGCAACCTTGTGCCCCGGGGCATCAAGATTAGCGCCGAAGACATATGGGATAAATGTAACTATATCCTCTCAGCCAAGATGATTGACCCGCAGTTCGCCGGCCAGACTAAAGAACGCCTGAATTCCAGGCAGGCAGTATCGTTTATTTCAGGCGTTGCGAAAGACAGCTTCTCATTGTGGCTGAATCAGCATGTTACAGATGGCGAGGCGATCGCTGAACTGGCGATCTCGAGCGCCCAGGCTCGACTCCGCGCGGGTAAAAAAGTTGCAAGAAAAAAACTGACCAGTGGGCCTGCATTACCGGGTAAATTGGCCGATTGCTCCTGTAGTGACGCAATGATGGGCGAGCTGTTTCTTGTGGAAGGAGACTCGGCAGGCGGTTCAGCAAAACAGGCAAGAAACCGTGAGACTCAGGCGATCATGCCGTTGCGGGGTAAAATTCTGAACACCTGGGAAGTTGATTCTTCTGAGATTCTTGCGTCTCAAGAAGTCCATGATATTTCAGTTGCGCTGGGAATTGACCCGGGCTCAGCCGACCTGGCTAAGCTGCGTTATGGCAAGGTCTGTATTCTTGCGGACGCTGATTCAGACGGTCTGCACATTGCGAGCTTGTTGATTGCTCTTTTTGTGCGACATTTTCGCGCCCTTATCGAAGAGGGGCATGTCTTTGTGGCGATGCCGCCACTGTATCGCGTGGACGCTGGTAAGGAAGTCTTTTACGCGCTGGATGAAGGTGAGCGCCAAAGCATATTGGACAGAATCGCCGCAGAGAAGATCCCAGGAAAAGTGGTAGTACAACGTTTCAAGGGGCTTGGTGAGATGAATCCGCTCCAGCTTCGTGAAACTGCGATGGCGCCGGATACCCGGCGGCTAGTGCAACTGACGCCAGGGAAAGCAACCTCGGTTGACGAAATGCTTGATATGCTGCTCTCGAAAAAGAGGGCGCCGGACCGAAAAGCCTGGCTCGAGAAGAAAGGTGACATCGCTGCTCTTAGTTAACGTCCCCCAAAGAACAGACAAGAAGGTAAAGCCGACCAAGGGATACCAGCACTCCCGGCGAGAGAGAAAGCACAATGACTGAAAATATGATTGATGGCGATTTTGAAAAGGTTTCGCTGGCTGACTATACAGAGAGTGCATACCTGAACTATGCAATGTACGTCATCAATGACAGGGCTCTGCCACATATTGGTGACGGGCTAAAACCAGTGCAGAGGCGAATCGTTTACGCGATGAGCGAACTTCGGCTTAGCGCAGAGGCAAAGTACGTCAAGTCCGCCCGGACCATTGGCGATGTTCTCGGTAAGTTTCACCCTCACGGTGATTCCGCATGTTACGAGGCGATGGTGCTGATGGCGCAATCATTCAGCTATCGCTATCCGCTGGTTGATGGGCAGGGCAACTGGGGATCCCCGGATGACCCCAAGTCCTACGCTGCAATGCGTTACACAGAATCTAAGCTGGCCGCTTATTCAGAGGTTCTTTTAGGTGAACTAAAACAGGGAACTGTTGACTGGACACCTAACTTTGATGGCTCCCTTTCCGAACCGCTAAATCTTCCTGCACGTGTGCCTAATATCCTGTTAAACGGTGGCAGTGGAATAGCGGTAGGAATGGCAACGGATATCCCGCCGCATAACCTCAATGAAGTCGTTAGCGCCTGCATTCGGTTGCTGGATAATCCCCAATCGACGCTGAATGACATTATGGAACATGTTCGTGGTCCTGATTTCCCAACTGGTGCCGAGATAATCTCCAGTAGCGAAGACATCAGGCAAATTTATGAAACAGGGCGGGGTGCAATTCGAGCGCGCGCGATTTATTCGCGTGAGGACGGTGATATTGTAATAACTGCGCTACCGTTCCAAGTTTCGGGCACTAAAATCCTTGAGCAGATTGCGGGACAAATGCAGGCTAAGAAGCTGCCAATGGTAGTTGACCTTCGTGATGAGTCCGACCATGAATGCCCCACCCGAATTGTCGTGGTACCAAAGTCTAACCGAGTGGATGCCGATCAGCTTATGGCGCACCTTTTCGCGACGACCGATCTTGAAAGAACCCACCGGGTGAACTTCAATATGATCGGTATCGATGGCAAGCCAAGGGTGCGGCCGCTCCTTGAGTTGCTCAATGAATGGTTGAAGTTCAGAACAGATACAGTGCTCAGACGGCTGCAATTTCGGTTGGACAAGATCCTTAGTCGATTGCACATTCTTGAAGGCCTAATGATCGCCTACCTGAATATTGACGAGGTGATCAAAATCATACGGACCGAGGAGAAGCCCAAACAGGCGCTGATTAGGGCGTTCAAACTGTCGGACCTGCAGGCTGACGCGATTCTTGATCTGCGCTTACGCCAACTTGCCAGGTTGGAAGAAACCCGTATCTCGGGCGAACAAGATGAACTCAATTCAGAACGAGTCGACCTTGAAAAAACGATTAAGTCGAAAGCCAGGCTGAAAACGCTCATCAAAAAAGAGCTGATGGAAGATGCTGAAACCTTCGGTGATGATCGGGTTTGCGAGATCGTGGTGCGCGGTGATGCGCAAGCTTTTGCAGAAAAAGACCTAATATCGACAGAATCGGTCACGGTTGTGCTCTCGCAGAAAGGATGGGTCCGGGCGGCAAAAGGTCATGAGGTAAATCCGGAAGACCTGAGCTATCGTTCTGGAGATGGGTTTCTACAAGCGCTGCCTGGCCGCTCGAATCAGGACGCCATATTTTTCGATTCAACAGGGCGTGCTTATACTGGCGCCATGCACACTTTGCCCTCAGCCAGGGGTCAGGGAGAGCCTTTAACTGGACGGTTCAATCCGCCAGCGGGGGCTTTCTTCACCGGTGTGGTGTTGGGTGAAAAAGACACTCGGTTTGTTCTCTCCAGCGACGCTGGTTACGGTTTCATTGGTACTCTTGAAGACATGGTGACCAAGAACAAGGCAGGAAAATCGGTATTGTCGGTGCCAAAAGGCGGCATTGTTAACCCTCCAGCGCTGCTTGGTGAAGAAAAATATGACTATATTGCCGCGTTTAGCAACGAAGGTCGGTTGCTGATCTTCCCGGTTGCTGATCTCCCTAGTCTAGGGCGCGGTAAAGGCGTGAAGATAATGAACATTCCCAAGGACAGGGTGGAGTCCCGTGAGGAATTTATGGCTTATGTTCGGGTCTTTTCAGAAGTAGATACGCTTGTTGTTCAATCCGGTAAACGAACGCTGAATCTTAAGATAGATGATCTTGAACACTATCGAGGGGAAAGGGCACGGCGTGGTATGAAATTGCCACGCGGTTTCCAGAAGGTTGATGGCGTGCTGGTAGACAAGGGCGACTAGTCTTTGGTCGCAAGCTGGCTAGCCTGATGATTCAGCAGGTCAGGATCGATCAGTCCCTCGATTTTGATCAGGCTATTTGAGTCCACCAGCGCATGGTGAAAGGACTGTAATTCTACTCGGTCAGATAAGAGTGAATACTCATCAGTAGCGATCAGGTTGCCCTGTGCAATTGACGCTAGGTAGCTTGCAGCCTTGCGAATTTTTTCTGGTTCTTCGTTCAGCAGGTCAAGGGTGCCGCCAAACGCGACCTTACCGTTTACCTTAGCGGCTATCTTTTGAATGAGCAGCCCAGAGCAGGTCGCCATGTACATGGCGTCCGGGCTGTCAAAATGAATGACGAGCTCTTCGGGCGTGGTTTGCTCAACGATACCCCCGTACAGGTTTGCCGCCTTGAAAAACTTGTCGAAGTGCTGCTTCAGGTGCCTTGCCGGCCGGATCCTAACGACCAGTATGCATTCTTCCGAGGGTCCTTGATAAGCTTGCGGTGGCGTTTCAATGACCAGGCCATCAGCCTGTTGGGATTGAGGCTCGTGGTTAATCCAGCGGTTTATTGATGTTGTAAATCGCCAGACCAGAAAGCTGTACGTCGCGCCAAGTCCTAATAAAATCCAACCTAATAACAGAAGGTTTGTTTCCGTATGTAAAACTGTCACCCGAACTCTGCCAACCAGAGAATCCTGGAAAGTTACTTCTGCCGTATAGGACGTGTGGGCTCTTGCTTCCTTGCCACTTTGGGCGATCAGCTGGTTGCTTTCGTCGTAAATGCCGACGAACTCCAGGGGTTCATTGCGGGTGAGTTGCGCGACCGTGACGTTAAGGGTGAGCAGGTTTCCCTCTACCACGTCGCTAGCGACTTGTGCGGCTAACTGCCGAGCCGATGACTGGCCGAATCGGGATTGCTCTAATGTTTGCGCTGCCGATTGATATTGGGTGATGGCGAGGAATACGATCGCGCCAGCGAGAAGTGGAAGGACAACGAGTAAGGCAGTGAGTCGACGCTTCCTGTGGCGTTTCCCGTCAGTCATGGATCCCGTGGCACGTAATAAAATCGCTGCAAAGTATAGCCGATAACGGGCCCTGCAACATTGCTACTGCTATCGTTTGCCGCATAATACGGACTCATCAAGGAGCCTCCATGAACGAACTGGTGTTGATCAGTGTGTCGGGCGAAGACAAGCCCGGTATCACCGCCACAATTTCAAAATTGTTAGGCAGTCTGGATGTCGACATTCTAGACGTTGGGCAGTCGGTTATTCACAAACACCTGTCCCTTGGAATTTTGGTCAATGTACCCGGCATTCTTGAAGAGGTTCTTGACGCGTTGCGTCAGCAATCTGAGCGATTAGGCGTTCAGATCAGGTTCACCCCCGTTTCTGAAGAAAGTTATGAGCAATGGGTTGGGCTCCAGGGTGCATCCCGTTATATTCTGACGTTGCTGGCGCGGCGTATCAAAGCTTCACATATCGCAACGGTGTGTGAAATCATCGCTGCAAACGGCCTTAATATTGACAATATCATGCGGCTCTCTGGTCGGGTGCCACTGCGTGAAGTCGGCGATATATCGAAAGCCTGTGTAGAGTTTTCATTACGTGGGGAACCCGGCGAATCGTTCCGGGAACAACTCCTGGCGGTTTGCGCAGATCTCGATATCGATGTGGCTGTACAAGAGGACGGGATCTATCGACGGACCCGTAGGCTCATCGCTTTTGATATGGATTCAACGCTGATCAAAACAGAAGTGATTGACGAGTTAGCCGTAGAAGCTGGTGTTGGTGACCAAGTGGCTGATATTACGTCACGGGCAATGGCCGGAGAGTTGGATTTTGCGATGAGTCTTGCGAAACGGGTGGCACTTCTCGAGGGACTCCCCGTTAGTGCTCTTGCGAAAGTCGCGGATCGATTACCTTTGATGGAAGGTGCCGAGCATCTTTTCAAGACGCTTAATCACCTTGGGTACAAAACCGCGATTTTATCGGGCGGATTTAGCTATTTTGGAAAATTGTTACAGGAAAAGCTTGGCGTTGATTATGTCTATGCGAATGAGTTGGAGATAGCCGACGGGGTTCTCACCGGGCGTGTGCTCAACCCTATCGTGGACGCAGGCCGTAAAGCCGAACTCTTGAAGCAATTAGCGGATAAGGAAGGGATATCGCTGCAGCAAACGATTGCGGTTGGTGATGGCGCAAACGATTTAGCGATGCTGGACATTGCAGGGCTTGGAATTGCCTTTCATGCCAAACCGATCGTCAGGGAAAGTGCAGGTCACGCAATTTCCACATTAGGCCTGGATAGTCTTCTTTACCTGATGGGGATCAGGGACAAGGAATTGCATCATATCTAGCCGTGCCCATTGTCTTCTCTAGAGCCCCTCAGAAGAAAAATCGTAGTCCATGTCATCGAGTGGTTCAGAGATGTAGTTGCCCTGTATGTAGTTAATACCGGTCATAAATAGTGTTGGTAGGGTCGAGGGGTGTTCTATGCCGGAGATTGCAGTTAAAACGCCGGAGGTCTGAAGCGACCGAACCATTTCTATTAATTCTTCTTGTTTTTCTTCACTTTCATCAATGTGGTTTGCGAAAGAGCTATCCAATTTCACAATGTCCGGCGTCAGATGTTTGAGCAGATTGAACGGATTTAGAGAGCAACCAAAGTGGCTGATGGAAGACTTGATATGTAGCGCCTGTAAACCCTTTGTGAACTTGGCTGCCTGCTTGATATAGGAAGTCGCATCATTCTCATGTAACTGGAAGACGATGCTGTCGCTTGTAAGCCTCGAAGCCTTCAGAGAGACACTCACCCATGGCAAAAACTCCTCATCGGCGAGTGTCTTGTGACTAACATTAATGAACAGTCTCGCCCTCCCGCCTTCTTCTCTCTGCCTTGCCAGTTGTTTGATCGATTGAAACACCACCCACCTGTCTATTTTTCGAAGTAATCCCGCTTCCTCTGCCGGCCCCATAAATTGACCCGGCTGAAGAACGTTGCCATCTTCATCCTGAAGTCTGAGTAACACTTCGAATTGTCCTTCATCTTCTCCGCGTAGTGAAATAATGGGCTGGAAATCAAGTTTGAACTTGTCCTTGTCAAGGCCATCGCTTACCAGTGTTTTAAGCGTCTCTATGGTTAAGGACTGGCCCCCCTCCCCAATAACAAGCCTCTTTGGTTCATAGAAAGCAATGGCATTCCCCGTCATGATTGAGTCAGACGCCTGATATGCCCTGGATATTGCTTGTTCGACCGTAGGGGTGTTCTCAGCAATCATTGAAAGCCCGATACTGAGTGTTAACTGGTAATTTTTACCGGAAACCTGGGACATATGGCCCTCTGCCGTGGCCCGAATGGTCTCCGCCAACGCTTCCGCCGCAGCCTTATCACTGCCCTCAATCAGCACCGTAAAAACATCATCCCCGAAACGGGCCATTAGATGATCGTTCGGTACCTTACCGCGTATCACATTGGCCAGATCACCCAATACGACGTCAGCGTTTGAAATCCCCGCGTCAGAACGCATGCGAGGGAAATGGTCTATAACCATGTAGAAGATAATAGAAGATTGCTTCCCCTGATTTGCGTTGTCAACGGCCTGGTCGAGTACTTCTAGGAAGTACTGCCGGTTGTACAGGCCTGTCAAAAGATCCTGGCTGGATACTTCCTTAACCCTGCCCTCTGACACGGATGAGTCTACAAGTGGTCTAAAGATGGCCTGGGTGCAAGACTCGCTATCGTAGGTTGCGGGTGACATGGTCAGTATCGTCAGCATGGTTTCCCCTTCGCTATCCACGCAGCCAAACTCTGCTTCCTTGGTCTCGTCCTTCTCAAAAGATTTTAGGAAAGTTTTAAACTTTCCCTGATCCTCATTGGTAATCAGGTCAATGATGGGAATGCCGGCATACTCGTCCGCGTCCTCATAGCCAAACAGTTCTGCGTAGGCTTGGTTGGTGTAGATGTGCATGCCTTCGTGAACATAGGCTATTGCGGTTGTGGATGAATCGAGCAGTAGCTTGTTTCGTCGGTCTGTTTCCTTCAGTTCGACCTCGGTCCGTCGTTTCTGGCGCCGAGTTTCCAGGTTGGTCAGTTCTCGCTGGATTATCAGTAGTAGTCGCTCGTCGTCGTCGTCGAGCGCCACATCAATGGCGCCCATTTTCATGCCTTCGGTGATTGACCCAGGGTCGCGGTTATCGGCTAGCATGATGACGGGTATGTCTTTATCCAGCATTTGAAGCTGGGAGATCACTGTTTGTATTGTAAATCCGTTAGCCTCGTTGGCTGCCAGGATCAAGTCCCAGGGCTGTTTGGAAATTTTTGATGAGAAGTCAGCTTCGGATCCAATCTGGTGGGCGCGAGTTGCGTGCCCTGCTGTCCTGAGCAAGACGATAAGTTCTTCCGCACGATTCAGGGATGGTTCCAGAATCAACAATCTAATGGGTTCTTTGTCGCTCATCTACGTCCCTTTGATCAAGTTCAAACTATAGCATAGGGTGCGTCCGCGAAAAGTGAGCCCTATGGTCATCATTGACCTGCGATAACCTGTTTAGCGTTCGCACCAGGTATTTCTCTTGCTAGCTTTGGTACAAGGTAGCCCGGCAACTGCCCCGATATTTGTCGTATTAAGTTGATGCCCTCGGCTTCCGAAACGTCGAAATGCTGCGCCCCCGCGACGGGATCAAGAAGATGCAGATAATAAGGCAGCACACCCGCGTTAAACAATTTTCTGGACAGGTCAATCAGTACCTCCGCTGAGTTATTAACGTCGCGCAGCAAAACACTCTGGTTGAGTAAGGTAGCGCCAGCATCCCGCAGTGAACCGATAGCGTCAACGACGTGGTCATCGATTTCGTTGGCGTGGTTAGTGTGCAAAACAAAGACGACTTTTTTCTGACACCGCCTGACCCAGTCAATCAATTCCAGACAAATTCGCTGTGGGATGACAACCGGTAGCCGGGTATGCAGCCTGATCGTGTCGATCGTCTCGATGGAATCGATTTTTGTGATAATGCCGCCTAATTGGCGATCACTAAGTATTAATGGGTCCCCGCCACTCAGAATAACCTCCGAGATAGCGCCATCGCTGGCGAGATGTCGATAGATTCCGGTCCAGTCCGTGCTCGAGGGATTGTTTTCGCCATAGGGAAAATGCCGGCGAAAACAGTAGCGACAATTAATGGCGCAGGCGCCGGTCGTGATGACAAGCGCGCGGCTATTGTATTTTTGAATCAGCCCACGGGTCCGGGTGATCAAATTTCCTTCTTGTAGAGGGTCCTTTAAGTAGTGTGGTACGGATTCGTTTTCCTGTGATCTTGGAAGTATCTGTAGCAAAAGCGGATCAAAGGCATCGCCGCTCATGATGCGGTCCAGGTATGGCAGCGGCGCCAGCAAGGGAAAGTTCTGGTCTATATCATCGAGTGGGAGACTCAGGTGAGATGCCAGCGCAGGGATACTCTTGATCGCGTGTTGCAGGTGCCATTGCCAACTCTGGTCGTGGGAACCGACATCGCTTAGGGTTATCATTGTCATATGTAAATTTAGGGAACAGGATTAATGGCAAGTTATTCTACCAACGAATTCAAGTCGGGTCTTAAGGTTATGCTGGAAGGGGATCCGTGCAACATTGTTGAAAATGAGTTCGTTAAACCGGGGAAAGGTCAGGCTTTTAACCGCGTCAGGCTCAAAAACCTGAAAACAGGGAGGGTCTGGGAAAGAACCTTTAAGTCCGGGGAATCGCTTGAAGGTGCCGATGTCATGGAGCACGAGATGGAGTACGTCTATGCGGATGGCGAGTACTGGCATTTTATGAAAACCGACGGCACCTATGAGCAACTCGCAGCCGATAAAGCAGCAGTTGAAGACAGCATACGTTGGTTGAAAGAGACCGATAAGGTTACCGTAACGCTTTGGAACGAGGTTCCCATTGCAGTGGCGCCGGCTAATTTTGTGGAACTGGAAGTCGCAGAAACCGACCCTGGTTTAAAAGGTGATACCGCTCAGGGTGGCACAAAGCCGGCGACATTAAGTACCGGTGCCGTCGTAAAGGTTCCGCTTTTTATCAATATTGGGGAAATGGTTCGAGTCGATACCCGTACAGCTGAATACCAGAACAGGGTAAAACAGTAATCCACCAGGACGATGAACAGGTAGGTCGATCTCGCCTCGAGTTCAGAAGTAGCCTGCTGCGATCAATCAGGGACTACTTTTATTCGGAAGAAGTCCTTGAGGTGACAACCGCCACGCTCAGATTGGCGGGATCAAGCGAAACCCACCTGGAGAATATTCAGGTGGGGCGGCAGGGTTACCTCCAGACTTCGCCTGAATATGCAATGAAGTGTCTTCTAGCCGAGCATCGCCGCAGCATTTTCCAAATTTGTCCAGCGTATCGGGGCGGAGAAATCGGTCGACGCCATCGTGTGGAATTCCAAATGCTGGAATGGTATCGATGCGGTCACACCCTGCATGAGTTGATGGATGACCTTCAGGCTATGCTGAGACATGTCAGTGATCAAATGGGGAATTACGGGATTCAACCCATTAGTCACGCTGTTGATCGCTATTCATACCGTCAGTTGTTCGAAAAATATCTCAAGGTAAATCCGCACTTGGTAGCGGTTGAGGGGCTTGCAGGGCTTGTCGCTCCCGGAGTCACCGCCCATCTAGATGAGCACTCTACGCTGGGTGACCATCTTGACGCGGTGTTTTCGGATGCTATTGAACCACAGCTATTGGCGCCGACGATCGTTTATGACTTCCCGGCTTGTCAGGCTGCGCTTGCGGAAACAAAAAGAACCTCGGTGGGTGATCTGGTTAGCGATCGTTTTGAGCTCTATGTGGGTGGCGTTGAAATCGCTAATGCCTATCAGGAGCTGTGTGATGGACAAGAGCTAACCCGACGATTTGCAGTAAATAATCAACAACGGCAAGCTACGGGCAAGCCGATAATCGCCGATGATATGGAATTGCTCGCCGTCATTGATGACCTTCCAAGATGCGCAGGTGTTGCGCTGGGCATTGATCGGTTAACGATGGCGTTAAGAGGCCTTGAAGATATCGCTGGTGTTTAGTGGCTGACTAAAAAACGATCGATTGGCCGTATTTTACCTGTTCGCCTTCCTTGACAGAAAAAGCCATTCGTTCCTTAAAGATCAGAATGACGGTGGAACCCATTTCAAACTGACCAAGTTCATCACCCTGGTCGAAGCTGCGTTTCATTTCGGTGGTGATCTGTAACCTTGGTTTGTAGGCCCGGTCAAGCCAAGCCGGCTTGATACCCGCTACCAGCATCGCGCCGACCAGCACGGCAACCGCGGGGCCAGCGTCGGTTCGGAACCTGCAGACTAATCGCTCATTTCTCGCGAAAAGATGGGGTAGGTGCAACGCTGTTGATTGGTTGACTGAAAAAAGGTCTCCGGGAACATAGGTCGCATGATGAAGTTCACCTGTCCATGGCGCATGCACCCGGTGGTAGTTGTGAGGGGCAAGGTAGATGGTGATGAAGGAGCCGGCTGAAAAATCATCAATGTCGTTACTGGCGATGAGCTTTGCCAGTGAATAAGAATGATTCTTTGACTGGATGAGGGTATCACCATCAATATTGCCCAGTGCTGCCACGGTCCCGTCAGCGGGGCTGCTGACGGTGCCCCCGATAGCTCGACTTTCGGGCTTAAGGGATCGCGTGAAAAAGTCGTTGAAGGATCGGTAATCTGATGTTCTCTCTCTCTGTGCTTCACCCAGATCAATCTTGTAGAGCATACAAAAAATGTTAATGAATAAACCTTTAATCAAAGGCAGCTCGCTTTTGGCAACATATCCTACGAGCCTGCTAAGGAAATGTTTGGGAATGATTCGTTGAAAGAAAGCGAACATAACGTCAGGCTGCCGGGTTGTCTATTGGTGTATCTGAATCGTTTCCCCATTCTGCCCAGGATCCATGATAGGCCTTAATGTTGAGACCAAGAATCTTGCCGACCAGATAGGTGAGTCCGGACCGATGATGTGTCTGGCAATGGGTAATAATTTTACTCGAGGACTTGAATCCCTTTCCGCTCACTAAACTGCCGATGTCCTGGCGAAGCCTTAGCCCGTTTTGCCGGTCCATCAGTTCCATCCAGTCAAGATTAATCGACCCTGGAATGTGTCCACCGCGTGCAGCAAAGACTTTTTCGCCCATGTACTCCTCCGGTGACCTGGCATCCCAGATTTGCGTATTCGCCTCGCTAAGCGAGGTTAACACCTCTGTTTGTTCGGCGATAAACTGTGGGTGAATCGTCAGGGAGACGCTTGTTTCCTTGGTTTCCGTTGCGCTTGCCGTTAACGGAAGCTGATCTTCTGCCCACGCAATGAGTCCGCCATTCAGGTATGAGCTTTTTTGATGTCCAACAACATCCAGGGTCCAGATAAAACGGCCTGCCCAACCGCCGCCTTCGTCATCGTAGGCGACAATTTGTTTTCCGGGCTCATAACCGATACGCGAGAATAATCTTTCCAACCTGTCGACGGATGGCAGTTTGCCAACAGCAGGCGGTGTGCCAGAGATCAGCTCGGCCGGCGAAATGTGGACTGCACCAGGGATATGGTGGCGCAGGTAGTTTTCGTCTCGGCAGAGGTCAACGACCAGGTACTCGGTGCCTTTAGGTTCGTCGGCAAGTAACTTGGCAAGCGCGGTTGGTTCAATCACCAGCGGTTTCATGGGATGTCTCGATATTGGCAGCGGCCTATTCTACACTGACTTATAAATCTTCTTGGAGAAGAAAGGTGCTTTTCGGTTAATATCTGTCTTTTAGCTGTTCTAGCTAAGACTCTTTTCGGAAAAAAACATGACGAATAGCACGAACCAGAACCTCGTGTGGATGGATCTGGAGATGACTGGCCTGGATCCGGAAGCGGAACGCATACTGGAACTCGCCACGCTGGTCACAGACTCAGATCTCAATCTTATTGCACAAGGGCCTGTGATTTATGTTCGGCAAAGTGAAGACCTCATTGCCCGAATGGACGAGTGGAACACCAAACATCACAATGAATCGGGGTTGATTGATCTTGTTCGCGAGGAGGGGATCAGTGAGCGTGAGGCCGAGCGCACAACGCTTGCGTTCCTGGCGGAACATACCACTGCGGGGGTATCGCCCTTGTGCGGAAACAGCATCGGCCAGGATCGGAGATTCCTGGTGAAGTACATGCCCGAGCTAGAGAGCTTCATGCATTATCGTAATCTGGACGTCAGTTCAGTGAAGGAGTTGGCGCTGCGATGGCGACCTGATATCGCCGCAAGTTATCAAAAAAAAGGCGCCCACCGAGCGCTGGATGACATCGTCGAATCGATTGAAGAGCTAAAGCATTACCGGGCGCACTTCTTCAAGATGAGCTGATGATTGGCTGATGCTGGTCAATGGCCCATTCAATGTGATGATCAACCAGTGCTGAGTATCCTTTCCGGTTGTTCAGCGCTGCCACGACATCCCGCCTGGCCACCCCGCCTGCAGTAACGCTTGCTTTAAAATCAATGTTTCCTAACCCTACCGCAAGGTTTCGAAGCCAGCCTTCATAACCCGTGCGGCGTATGGCTGAGCCTTCCGTATTCTTTAGAAACGCCGCCTCACTCCAGCTAAAGAGATCAAGAAGGTCGACATTATCAAGCCCGTGTCTCGGTTCGAAGTCTGGCTCCGAGGTCTGCTTGGCGTATCGGTTCCAGGGACACGCCAGTTGGCAATCATCGCAACCAAAGACTTTATTGCCCATTGGCTTTCGAAGCTCCAGGGGTATAGCGCCCCTGTTCTCAATTGTTAGGTAAGAAATGCATCTTCTGGCGTCCAGCGTGTAGGGCGCGACAATTGCTTTTGTGGGGCAGATATCAATACAGGCGGTACATGAACCGCAGCGGTTGGTTTGCTTGCCGGGGCTTTGGGTAAGCGGGAGGTTGGTGAGGATTTCGCCCAGGAAAAACCAGGACCCTGCCTTCTCGTTGATCAGCAAAGTGTGTTTTCCGATCCACCCCAGCCCTGACTTCTCTGCAAGAGCCTTCTCAAGGATGGGTGCGCTGTCGGTAAAAACACGTGAATCGAAGTCATGAAACCCCTGATTCTCGCAGTACTCACTGATTTTTTTGACTAATCGTTTTAGTTTGTTGCGGATTACTTTGTGGTAATCCCTGCCCAGCGCATACCTGGAGATGTATGCCTTGTCTCCCTGCGCCAGAATTTCTTCAGGTGCTGGCTGCTTTTGCAGGTAATCGAGCCTAACGGTAATGATTGAATGCGTACCCGGGTGCAGCAGTTCGGGTTGCCAGCGCATGCTCCCGTGCCTTGCCATGTATTCCATCTCGCCGTGGTATTCATCAGCTAGCCAGGTCTTTAGCCGGCCTCCGTGGTCTTCAAGGTCGATATCTGCAATGCCGACGCCAGAGAAGCCGAGTTCTCGTCCCCAACCGGGTAGCAGGTCTTTGAGCGCCTCCCAGTCAACTTTGTGGTGATGATTCAGGGTCATTTTGAGGAATCTCTGGGCTATTCGCAGATACAGGCGGACATTGTCCTATAATCAGCGTTTGAATGTTGGTGAACAATACCGTGACTTCAATCTATCTCGCGCAACAGGTTCGTGAACTCGATCGGATAACGATCGAACAAGAGGGCATTTCAGGCATCAAATTGATGCGTAGCGCAGCTCAAGCTTGTGTTGATGTGCTGCTGGAACAGTCACCCTTCCCTGGGAAAGTCAGTGTTTTGTGTGGTTCGGGCAATAATGCCGGGGATGGTTTCATCATCGCCGGGTTGCTCGCGAACAAGGGAATAGAGGTGACCGTCGGTTTGGTTGGTAAACGTCCCCCCGCGGAAACGGACGCGAGCAAGGCATACGAATACTGCAGCGATGCTGGCGTCGAAATACTAACCGCTGAAGATTCGCTACAACATTCACTATTCGTCGTAGATGCGTTACTGGGCACTGGATTAACGGGTCCTGTGAGACCTGAGTATCATCGGGTCATTTCAGCAGTTAACTTGCAGGAATGTACTGTGCTTTCGGTAGATCTTCCTTCCGGCTTGTGCGCCGATACGGGCAACATTTTGGGTACATGCATTAAGGCGGACATGACCGTCACTTTTATTGGCCGAAAACTCGGCTTGCTGACGAATGATGGTCCAGAGATGGTGGGTAAACTTAATTTTGCGGACCTTTCGGTGCCGGCTGCTGTCTTTGATGCAATCGAACCCAGTGTGGGCATGTTGAGTTATGAGCAGCAAATTCGGAAACTGCCCGTCAGAAACAGGAATGGGCACAAAAATCACCACGGCCATGTGTTGGTTGTCGGCGGCGACCAGGGAATGGCAGGTGCTGCCGCCATGGCAGCCGAGGCCGCGATCTATTCCGGCGCCGGTCTTGTTTCTGTGGCAACACATCCATCGAGCGTCAGTTCACTGGTAGCAAGGCGACCGGAAATAATGGTCAAAGCGGTCACGACCACTGATGAACTGAAAGAAATGATGAGCCGGGCAACGGTTATTGTCGTGGGGCCCGGTCTTGGAATAGAGAGTCTCGGAATGGAGAGTCTTGGAATAGAGAGTCTCGGAATAGAGAGTCTCGGAATAGAGAGTCTTGGTAGTGACCGTAGTTGGGGCTCTCAATTGTTTAATACTGTACTGCAGTCCGAGCTACCTATGGTGATTGATGCCGATGGGTTGAACCGATTGAGCCGCTTGCCAGAACGGTCTGCGAGAAGAGATAACTGGATTCTGACTCCCCACCCAGGAGAGGCCCGTCGCCTTTTGGGCAAGAACGTTCAGGTGGATCGATTAGCCTCGGTGAAACAATTGCAGGAAAAGTACGGCGGTGTTTGTTTGCTCAAAGGTGTGGGCACGCTGATAGCCAGCGGCCCTGATGTATGCCTTTGTCCCTATGGTAATCCGGGTATGTCGGTTGCGGGCATGGGCGATGTGCTGTCCGGGGTTATTGGTGCTTTGGTTGCCCAAGGGCTGGATATTGATGATGCAACTTGCCTCGGCGCCGTTGTGCACTCGCTCGCCGCTGACAATATTACGGCAAGGCAAGGTGAGCGAGGTTTGCTCGCGACCCAACTCTTGCCTGAAATAAGAAGCCTTCTTAATGGCATACGGGGCTAATGACACCAGATGATTAAATTTGAACTCACGAGTGAAAAAGAAATGCTTGCGCTGGGCGCAACGCTGGCGCGGTTGCTGCACGGCGAAGGTGTACTTCATCTCAGCGGGGACCTTGGTGTGGGTAAAACGACATTATGCAGGGGTATACTGCGAGCCATGGGCCATTCAGGGGCAGTGAAGAGTCCAACTTTTACCCTCGTTGAGCCTTATCAGTTTTCGGCATCAGAGGTTTATCACTTTGACCTCTACCGTTTAGCCGATCCTGGGGAGCTGGAATATATCGGTATTGATGAGTACTTTGGCAACAATAAACTATGTCTGATTGAATGGCCGGAGAAAGCCACAGGCTATCTTCCTCAGCATGATCTGGAGATTACCATTGATGTATTGGGCGAAAAGCGGATCATAGGCGTCTGGTCGAACTCACAGAGCGGCGAGAAAATTTGTACCCAGCTAAGCCAGGGAGACGTATCAGCCTAGGACCGATCCTATGGGCGTCGGCGATGGCGGTGCTGGTTTGTCCTTCATTAGCATTAGCCTCCCAGGCCGACATCGATGGTCTCAGGATTCGTGCATCGCCCGAACGGACCCGAATTGTGTTTGATCTGGGCCAGCCCGTTGAGCACAATATATTCTTGCTGTCAGACCCCCATCGGTTGGTGATCGACATTTCCTCAGCGCGGTTCGGTTCAGATCTGAGTGATCTTGTCCTGGAGCAGACCCCTATTCTTGCCGTGCGGACTTCGAGCAGAAATAAAGGCGAAGATATCAGGGTCGTTCTGGACCTGAATGAAGAAGTTCGACCAAAGTCCTTTGTGTTGAAACCCATCATGCAGTACGGCGATCGTCTGGTCATCGACCTGTATGGGAAGGATCAGCCCAGCCGGGCTGTTGTCCCTAAATCTGAACGTGCTTTGACGCAGATGAGGGATGTGATCATCGCGATCGATGCAGGTCACGGTGGTGACGACCCGGGTGCCGTGGGCCCTGGTAAATTGTACGAAAAAGATGTCGTGCTTGGCGTCGCCAAGAAACTTCATGCGCTGTTTGAACAGGAGCCTGGGTTCAGGGCAAAACTTATTCGCGAAGGTGATTACTATGTTGCGCTGCGTAAACGTACCGAGATAGCGCGTAGCAGCCAGGCAGATGTTTTTCTGTCTATTCACGCAGATGCCTTTAAGACACCTAACGTGAGTGGTGCTTCGGTTTATGCGATCTCTCAGAAAGGTGCCACTAGTGAAGCCGCGAGGTGGCTCGCAGAAAAAGAGAACAGAGCCGACTTGATAGGGGGCGTAGGGAGCGTCTCGCTAGGCGATAAAGATGATCTGCTTGCGGGTGTGTTGCTGGATCTGTCGATGACAGCCAGCCTTTCGTTCAGTTTGGAAATGGGCAGTTCTGTGCTTAATAACCTAAAAAGAGTCAATAAACTGCATAAAAAAACGGTTGAGCAGGCAGCCTTTGCCGTTCTTAAGTCGCCAGACATTCCATCCCTGCTCATAGAAACTGGGTATATTTCCAACCCTACGGAAGCGAGAAAGCTGGCGACACGAAGTCATCAGGCCAAACTGGCGAATGCTATATTCAGGGGCGTTGCGGTCTACATACAAGCGAACCCCCCGAGTGGTTCTTACCTCGCGTGGGTTAAACAAGGTAGGCGGCAAGATGCGCTAACGCACGTTATTGAAAGCGGCGATACACTGTCGGAAATCGCCGTCCGTTATCGGGTCAGCTTTAAAAGCCTAAAAGACTTTAACGGCCTGCGCAATGATACTATTCGTCTAGGCCAGACACTCAAGATTCCGCCGGGATAACATCGGCAAAGAAGGGTTCATGCATCAAAGAATTACACAGCTTGATAAGCGTCTCTCTAACCAAATTGCAGCAGGAGAGGTCGTGGAACGACCGGCCTCCGTGGTCAAGGAGATGCTTGAAAATTCACTCGATGCGGATGCAACCAGGATCGAGATTGATGTTGAAGCAGGTGGTGTGAAGCTCATCCGTGTTCGCGATGATGGCAGAGGGATTCACCAAGACGATCTGAATCTCGCGCTGGCACGGCATGCTACCAGCAAGATTAAGGATCAAGGCGACCTTGAAGCCATTGACACACTAGGGTTCCGTGGTGAGGCGCTGGCCAGCGTGGCGTCTATATCCCGACTTAAGTTAACGACTAACACACAGAATGACGCCTCGTCGGGCTGGAGCGTTCAGGCATCCGGCGCAGACATGCAGGTTGAAATTTCCCCGGCACCTCATCCCCGCGGAACGACGGTTGAGATACGAGAGCTGTTCTTCAACACCCCCGCCAGAAGGAAATTCCTAAGAACCGAGCGAACAGAATTTCTGAAAGTGGAAGAGGTTGTTCGTAAAGTGAGCCTCAGCCATCCTGGTGTCAGTTTCATTCTGAGTCACAATGGGAAAACAACAAAGCAATATGTTGGTGACGATGAGGCGCAGCGTGTTGCCAGCGTGTTTGGTAGTGCGTTTCTAGAGAGTTCAGTCTGTTTCTCCCAGGAAAGGGGCGGGATGGAGCTCCGAGGCTGGATTGGGCTGCCAACCTATTCACGAAGTCAGGCGGACCAGCAGTTCTTTTTCGTTAATGGACGGATCATTAGAGACAAGGTGGTTACCCACGCGGTGAAGCAAGGCTATTCAGATGTCCTGTATCACGGCCGAAACCCTGTTTATTGCCTGTTTCTCTCGATTAATCCCCGGCTGGTTGATGTCAACGTGCATCCGACCAAGCATGAGGTTCGGTTCCGTGAAACCCGTGATGTCCATGATTTCATCTTCCGGACAATTCATCATGTTCTGGCAGATGTCCGTCCGGAAGAACCGCTAGCAGGTGAATCGAATCCTCGTCTCTCCGGCGTCCCGGCAGCAGCGTTACCCATGCAGGCACCGATGTCCTTCGGTGGGCGGTCGGGCTCTCAAGCGGTGCGGGAACCACAAATGTCCGTGTACCGTGAAATGTTCGCGAAAGACCCTGGTGCAGGACTCCCAGAGACCGGCGATATCACCATGCCGCCACTAGGCTATGCCGCTGCGCAGCTCCACGGTATCTATATTCTTTCGGAAAATAGAACCGGCCTTATTCTTGTTGATATGCATGCGGCGCACGAGCGAATCACGTACGAACACATGAAAACAGCCTGCGCCTCTGAAGGAATCCGCACGCAGCCAATGTTGGTGCCCCTTTCTGTTGTTGTTAGTGAAAAAGAGGCGAATCTGGTTGACGAGCACGGCGCCGAGTTTGCGGCTCTGGGCATCGACGTTGCGCGGGTGAGTGAGGAATCCATCATTGTGCGAGCGGTGCCAACGTTGCTGGCGAAGAGCAATGTAGAGCAGTTGGTGCGTGATGTTCTTTCTGATCTGGCTGAATATGGCCAGAGCACACGTATTGAGGAGCACCGGGACGAAATCCTTTCAACAATGGCCTGCCATGGTTCCGTTCGAGCAAACAGGCGATTAACGATCCCTGAAATGAACGCCTTGTTGCGAGATATGGAAGAAACCGAACGATCTGGTCAATGCAATCATGGACGACCCACTTGGTGCGAGCTGAGTTTGGCAGAGCTTGACAGTCTATTCCTGAGAGGTAGGTAAGCTTGAGGGGTGCACTCGTGATCACTGGTCCAACCGCCAGTGGAAAATCGCTGCTGACTTTGGAACTGGCCAGGCATCTCGGTGCAGAGATCATCAGTGCCGATTCTGCGCAGGTATATCAAGGTATGGATATCGGTTCAGCCAAGCCTGATGCAGCGACGCAGGCAGAGGTAAAGCATCACCTTATCGATATTCGGGACCCGAAAGACCCGTATTCTGCCGCTGAATTTCGCAAAGATTGTATTGCCCTGGTGTCACAGATCCAGCGTGAAGGAAAGTTAGCGATCATTTCAGGCGGCACGATGCTGTACCTCAAGGGTCTAAAAGAGGGTATGGCAGAGCTTCCTGCGGCCGATTCGGGCATTAGGGCTGAAATATTAAGTCAGGCAGAACAGCATGGCTGGGCGCATGTGCATCAGGAGTTGGCGCGGGTTGACCTTGAATCGTCCAAACGAATCAAGGCTACAGATCCCCAGAGGCTGCAGCGTGCGATAGAGGTCTTTCGGCTGACGGGTATTCCATTATCAACGCTGCATCGTCGGTCTGTTCAAGCATGCCCCTTTCCGCTGCTCGAAATCGCTATTATTCCTGATGACCGTTTGGCGCTGCACCAGGTCATAGAGCGTCGTTTCATGGAAATGTTAAAAGCGGGATTTGTAGAAGAAGTGCAGATGCTGCGTGAAAGCCCGGGTATTCACTCTCACCTGCCGGCGATAAAAGCGGTGGGTTATCGCCAGATCTGGTCGTTTCTTGAGGCTGAAATAGATGAGCAAACCATGATCAACTCAGCTTTAGCGGCTACCCGCCAACTGGCTAAGCGGCAGCATACCTGGTTAAAGAGCTGGAAAAACCTCAATCTTCTGGCAGAGCCAAATACCCAGCAGGCCTTGAAAATCGTGATTAACAGCACCATATTAGAATAGTCGTCAAAGAAGTGAGTGTCGACCTTGAGCCCGGTTGGCCCAAACAGTACAGGACGTTGGCTTAGTATTATTCATTTAACGATTCCTCCACCTCGATTGCGGCTGGAATGCAGGAATCCCAGGAGAGCAACATGTCAAAAGGGCAATCTCTGCAAGACCCGTTTCTTAATGCGCTGCGAAAAGATCGTATCCCTGTATCAATCTATTTGGTTAGTGGGATCAAATTGCAGGGCCAAATAGAATCGTTTGATCAGTTTGTCATCCTTTTACGAAACACCGTAAACCAGATGATTTACAAGTCCTCTATATCAACAGTAGTGCCTTCACGAGCCGTGACGATGCCGACTGAAGAGACCGAATAAGCTTGTTTTTAGATCGACCAAAATCCGGCAGTAAAGCGTTGCTGGTCCATATACAGAAGCACAACTCAGAGCTTGCGACGATTGTAGAGTTGAAGGAACTCGTGCGTTCGGCAGGGTTGGTTCCCGTGGGTTGTCTCTCAAGCAATCGAAGGTACCCGCATCCGGGTACGTTTATAGGCGGTGGTAAGGTCGATGAAATCGCAGCGTTCTTAGCTGACCAGGCATGTGATCTCGTCATATTTGGTGATGACCTATCGCCCACCCAGGAAAGAAACCTTGAACAGGCCCTGGACAAAAGAGTGCTTGGTCGTACCGGGTTGATTTTGGAAATCTTTGCAAGAAGAGCAAGAACTCACGAGGGTAAGCTTCAGGTGGAGCTTGCACAACTGGACCATGCATCGTCGCGACTGGTGCGTGGCTGGTCTCACCTCGATCGCCAGAGAGGCGGTTCGGGTCGCGGCGCTGGAGCGGGGGCGTCATCTGGTTTGGGGGGGGCGGGTGAGACCCAACTTGAGTCAGACCAGCGTATGGTCTCTGATCGAATTAAGCGAATTAACGGCCGCCTTGCAAAGGTTCAGTCTCAACGCGAGCACAACAGACGGGGCAGGACTAGGTCGGATGTGAAAACAATTTCACTTGCGGGGTATACTAATGCCGGCAAGTCAACGCTGTTCAACCAGCTCTGTGCTGCTGATGTTCTAGTGGAGAATCAGTTGTTTGCGACGCTGGATCCAACACTCCGAAAGCTCGAACTGCCGGTAGTCGGTAACGCTGTTTTGGCGGACACGGTGGGTTTTATCCGCCAGCTCCCGCATTCTCTGGTCGATGCATTCAGGGCGACGTTAGAGGAAGTTAGCCAGGCCGACCTGATATTGCATGTGGTGGATGCAGCGTCGCCTCTGCGCGGCGAACAAATAAGCGAAGTCAACGTGGTGCTGGAAGAGATCGGAGCAGAAGCGACCCCCCAGTTGATGGTTTACAATAAGGTAGATCTGCTGGAGGAGGAGCCAAGAATTGATCGAAATGCCCAGGGTGTCGTCACTAAAGTCTGGGTTTCCAGTATTGATGGCGCGGGAAAAGCGTTGTTGCTTGAGGCGATTGCAGAACGAATAGGTGAGGCAGTCATAGAAACTAATGTTAAAGTTCGACCACAGGATGGTCGGATTAGGGCCCAGTTTTTTGAACTTGGTGCCGTTGTAGCGGAAAGGCCCTGTGAAGACGGGTCTGTAGAGATGCATCTCAGGATTCAGGAGAGCAGTTTTCGAAAAATTACCCAGAACAAGCTGGCGGGACAATCTGTTCCCTAGGTAATGCGTACAACAAGGTATGCAGACTTATAACCGTAAGGACTTACACAACTAAAGCGGGGCAATGACTTTCCCGCGCACTTTTATTAGGAGAAGAGTATGGCTTGGAACGAACCAGGCGGTGGAGATCAGGGCGATAAAGATCCCTGGGGAAATCGAGATAAAGACGGACCGCCAGATCTAGACGAGGCGTTCCGAAAGTTACAGGCGAACCTATCACAAATGTTTGGCGGCGGCTCTGGTTCAAATTCCTCAGGCGGCGGTGGGTCCAAGTCTATTAGTATGGGCATGATCGGGCTCATCGTATTGGTGCTCGCGGTAATCTATGGCGTCATGGGCGTTTATACGGTGGACCAGCAGGAGCGTGGTGTTGTGCTGCGTTTTGGCAAGAAGCTGGACGAGGTTGTGCTGCCAGGATTGCATTGGAACCCCCCGCTTGTTGATCAGGTGATGGTCGAGAACGTCACCGGGGTTCGATCGAGTTCCCATGATTCAGAGATGCTCACGGAAGACGAAAACATCGTCAAAGTAAAAATGACGGTTCAGTACGTTATCAGCGACATCACGGCGTATCTGTTGAACGTTAGAGAGCCGGACAAGAGCCTTTACCAGGCTACAGAGAGCGCGCTGCGACATGTCGTTGGTTCAACCGAAATGCATGAAGTGTTGACTGAAGGCCGTGCTGACGTAGCGATTGCGGTTAAGGCCCGAATCCAAACCCACATGGTTGACTACGGGACTGGCATTAACGTCACGCAGGTCAACATTGAAGAGACAGCGCCACCAGATGCAGTTCGAGCGGCCTTCGATGACGTGATCAAGGCCCGAGAAGACGAAGTGCGGCTCAGGAACGAAGCTGACGCCTACGCTAATCAGGTTGTGCCGGAAGCTCGAGGCCAAGGCCAGCGATACACTGAAGAAGCGCAGGGTTATAAAGAAAGAGTAACTGCTCAGTCACGGGGTGAAGCCGAACGCTTTAATAAGCTTTATGCGGAATACAAGCTGGCGCCGGAGGTGACTAAAAGTCGGATGTATATCGATACGCTTGAAAGCGTCATGTCAAATTCTACCAAGGTAATGATTGATGTGGAGGGTGGAAACAACATCTTGTACCTGCCTCTTGATAAGATCTTGGAACAGAATCAGGCAGGCCAGGTTTCAACCGGCCGTTCGACTGAGGAAAATAGTGGAGCGAATTATGGCAACAACATTGAAGCTGGTGAACGAAGGGAGAGACGCTAATGGGTAACCGATCTTTTGTTGTCGGATTCGTCCTAGTATTACTGGGTCTTTTGGGCGTGAACTCGTTATATGTCGTGACTGAGTTGGAGCGAGGTATTTTGCTTGAGTTTGGTCGGGTCGTTAACGATGACATCAAGCCAGGCTTGCATATCAAACTTCCCATTATCAATGAAGTGCGAAAGTTTGACGGTCGAGTGCGAACTTCTGATGCACCTTCGGAACGATTTTTGACGCTTGAAAAGAAAGCGGTCATTGTCGATTCATTCGCAAAATTTAAAGTTGATAACGTACAGACCTACTATACCGCGACCTCAGGTGATGAGCGACGAGCGGAGGAACTGTTGAAGGAACGAATCAATAACGGTCTGCGAAATGAAATTAGTAAGCGAACCCTGCACGAGGTCGTGTCTGGTGAACGTGACGAACTGATGAAAGTCCTGACTGACCGGCTTAATATGGTCGCACAGGAGGAATTGGGTGTGTCAGTCATTGACGTCCGGGTTAAGCGAATTGACCTTCCGCCCGAAGTGAGCCAGTCGGTCTATAACCGTATGAACACGGAGCGGGACATTGAAGCGCGTGAACATCGCGCCAAAGGGCAGGAATTGGCCGTGGGTATACGGGCTGATGCTGATAAGCAACGTGAGGTGATTCTAGCGGAAGCGTACGGTAAGGCAGAAGAGGTTCGCGGTGAAGGTGATGCATTAGCTGCCCGGATATATGCGGCCGCTTACACCAAGGACAAGGACTTTTATGAATTTTCCCGCAGCATGTCAGCCTATCAGCGAACATTTTCCAACAAGGGAGATATCCTGCTGATTCAGCCAGATAGCGAGTTTTTCAAGTACTTGAACAATAGCACCGGCGCGAGTCGTTGACCCCAGGCGCCGAACCAGTTAGTTTGCGCGTTTAAAGATCGGGTAGCCGTCACAAGCTACCCGTTTTTTTTGACCAGAAGTGTCTCTTGAAAAGCCTCTTCGGGGTGCTCCTCCGGGGGGCTCCCCCAGAGTATCGCTTTCGGGTTCAGTTTATTGAGGCCCATCAATAGGTAAGAGGGGTAAGGCGTTCAGTAGACGTCCATAAAATACCATGTGGCATGACCTTGGCATTGCACTCTGTCTTGTGCTGGTATTAGAAGGCATTCTTCCTTTTCTCTATCCAAGACGATGGCGAGAGATGGTGATGATGTTGTCTGAAATAAACGACAGGACCATGCGGATTGCAGGTTTGGCAAGTATGTTGCTGGGCACTGGGTTGTTGTATTTAATTAACTAGATTTTGGAAAACTGAGATGGGCATTGTGGACCGATGGCTTTTACCGGATGGTGTAGAAGACATGCTTCCTTCACAGGCGAAACGGCTGGAGGAAGTTCGGCGAAGGCTGCTGGACCTGTTTTCGACCTGGGGGTATGACTACGTTATCCCTCCGATGATCGAGTATCTGGAATCCCTGCTGACCGGAACCGGGCGCGACCTCGACCTTAAAACATTTAAAGTCGTTGACTTTTTGACCGGCAGAACGATGGGCATTCGGGCGGATATTACCCCGCAGGTGGCTCGAATAGATGCCCACAGCCTTAATAGTGATGGCGTGGCCAGACTTTGCTATGCAGGGACCGTTGTTCAGGCGCAGGCGGACAGCATGTTGGCCAATCGAACGCCGCTGAGTGTTGGTGCGGAACTGTTTGGCGATTCAACCAGTAAAGCAGACACCGAGATCGTCAGCTTGATGGTCGAATCTTTAAAGTCTCTTGGCTTTGATGCAGTGCATGTGGACCTTGGTAATGTCGATATTTTTCGCCAGTTGATGTCCGGTCTCACGCTCGATACAGACCAGCAAGAGTTACTTTTTGAGGCGGTCCAGCGAAAATCGGTGGCAGAAATAAGCACACATTGTGCTGCTTTTGGTTTGTCTGAGGAGGATTCGCTGCTGCTGACGCGGCTCCCTGGGCTGACCGGTAATAGTTCAGTGCTCGAACGAGCGCGCTCCATTTTCAAGGCACACGAAGGCATTTTAGCTTCTATTGATAACCTGCAGCAGGTGTCCGATACCATTGCAGGTCGGTTCACTGACCTCGATATCTATTTTGATTTGAGTGAACTCCGTGGTTACGCCTATCACACGGGGATAGTTTTCGCCGCTTATGTGAATGGTAGTCGTTCTCTGGTCGCCAAGGGGGGGCGTTACGACCACATCGGGCAGGTCTTCGGTCGTGAAGCACGTGGTGCCACAGGGTTTTCTATTGATGTTAGGAGCCTTACCGAAAAGGTCATGCTCCCGGAGGATTTAAGAAAGTCAGTTTGGATCCCTAATGTGCCGACGGGTGAAGAGGGGTCACTTTGGCAGCAGATACAACAACTGCGTGCTAAGGGGTATATCGTCGTGGAGTCGGGACAGCCTGAAGGGTTTAATCATCATCTCGAATTTCAAAATGGACAATGGCAGTTGGTATCAGGAGATAAATAGCCATGGGTAAGAATGTAGTCATCATCGGTACACATTGGGGTGACGAGGGTAAAGGCAAAGTGGTTGACCTTCTGACCGAGAAGGCGTCAGCGGTCGTTCGTTTCCAGGGCGGCCATAACGCCGGGCATACGCTGGTAGTCGGCGGCGAGAAGACGGTTCTTCACCTGATTCCATCAGGTATTCTGCATCCGCATGTCACCTGCATGATCGGTAATGGTGTGGTTCTGTCCGTTCCCGATCTTTTCAAAGAGATCGTTGGGCTTGAAGAGGCGGGGGTCAATGTCAGGGACCGACTCTACATTTCAAGTGGTTGTCCGTTGATCCTTCCGCACCATATCGCGCTGGATAAGATGCGCGAAAGCGCTCGTGGGAGCCAGAAAATTGGCACGACCGGGCGTGGCATAGGGCCGGCTTATGAGGACAAGGTCGCCCGCCGCGGCTTAAGGGTCGCTGACCTCTTTGACGGTGAGAGCTTCAAGGAAAAGCTTGAGGAAATCATGGATTACCATAACTTTGTCCTCAAGAATTATTTCCATGCGGAAGCCGTTAGCCTGCAAGAAAACCTTGATGCTTCCCTTGCCTATGTAGACCAGCTGCGACCCATGGTGAAAGATGTTGTCGACGAACTGAGCCAGCGCAGAAAGGCCGGTGAAAATATTCTGTTCGAGGGTGCTCAGGGCTCGCTCCTGGATATTGACCAGGGAACATATCCGTATGTCACGTCATCCAATACAACGGCTGGTGCGATTGGCAGTGGCTGTGGGGTAGGTCCGCTTGACCTGGACTACATTCTTGGCATTACGAAGGCTTACACCACGAGGGTTGGCTCAGGCCCCTTTCCAACAGAATTGTTCGATGCGGTGGGAAGTCACCTTGCTAGCGTCGGCAAAGAGTTTGGATCAACCACGGGCCGGCCCAGGCGGTGTGGCTGGTTTGATGCACACGCACTGCGAAGAGTTATCAGCATTAACAGCCTTTCTGGTTTATGCATCACCAAGCTAGATGTCCTGGATGGACTGGAGAAAGTCGCGATCTGTGTTGGCTATGAAAACCCTGACAGCGATTCGCCGACACCGATTTATGAAGAGTTGCCTGGCTGGCAGGACGCCACCGCTAAAGTGAAAACGATGGAGGGTTTGCCGGCAAATGCTCGAGCCTACCTAGAGAGAATCGAAGCGATCTGTGAAGTGAAAGTGGATTTTGTTTCTACGGGCCCCGATCGAGAAGATACCGTTGTCCTGAATGAACCTTTTGGCTAACGTCAGGACGGAAATATGCAACCGTAAGGTAAGGGTTTTGTACCACGCGACCTATCCAAGCGGTTCCTAAGCTAAAAGCGACAGTATTGCCGCCGCCTAGGTCAGCGCGAGGCCGCCGATTGTGGGCTGATAGCCAGCTTTGGCCCGTTGCAGGAACGTGGCGTATCTGGGTGGATTGCGACAGCACAACGCCGTGGTCATGTTAAGCGAGCGTTGCATGTTAAGTGTCTGCAGGCTGCGCGATAGCCCTGAAACCAGTTAATTGTCAGCCAAGCCAGTAGCACGGCGAAATGTCCGTGATTTGTCTGAGAAACACAGGGCCCAGTTTAGCGACCAGCGTTAACCGATAAGGTAACCGAAAGGGATTAACCGAAAAGGGCTAATCAACAAGTTGAACTGATCCAACAACGTGTCATTAAATGACGTTAATACAAGTTGTTGGTGCCGAGGAGAGGACTTGAACCTCCACGGGGTTGCCCCCACTAGCACCTGAAGCTAGCGTGTCTACCAATTTCACCACCTCGGCAAGAGGAAGCGCAGGGTACAATTACCAGACGGGACCTGTCAATTACAAAGTACACCAAAAGAAAAGGAGGTCAGCCAATGAAAGATCCGCACTCCAAGCGCGAGCAGGGCAGGTACGAGTATCCCATTGCCAGTCGCGAAGCGATACTGAGTCATATGGAGAAGGCGGGTGAGCCTCTTTCGTTCAAGCGGCTTGCCAAAGAACTCGATATTGATAACGCCCGAGACCGGGATGCGCTGACGCTCAGGTTGAGAGCGATGGTGCGGGATGGTCAGGTCGTCGTTGATAGCAGAAACGTCTATGCCATTGCGAACAAGTTGGCACTTTTTGCGGGTAGGGTATCGGCCCACTCTGATGGCTTCGGCTTTCTGATTTGCGACGATGAACGAGATGACATATTTCTTTCCCATCGGCAGATGCGCGCCGTATTTCATGGCGACAAGGCGTTGGTGCGTGTCCGCGGCAGGGATCACCGGGGCAGGGATGAAGGTGAGATCGTGGAAGTGCTCACCCGCAACACGCTCGAACTGGTGGGCCGTGTTCATTTTGATAAGCATCTCGCATTGCTGGAATCGCTAAACCGGCGGATCGATCATGAGATTTTAATCGACGACCCCAGCGAGGAAATAAAGGAAGGCCGCATTGTGGTGGCCAGAGTCACCCAACAACCGACCCTCCATGGGATGGCTACCGTTGAAATAGTCGCCGTTCTTGGTGACCACCTGACGCCGGATATGGAAGTAGAAGTCGCACTGCGAAATAATGACATACCGGTAGAATTCTCTGACGACGTGCTTACGGACGTTGACCAGTTGCCCTTTGAAGTAACGCCCGCGCAGAAACGCAAGCGAGAGGACCTAACGCATCTGGATTTCGTTACCATTGATGGTGAAGACGCGCGAGATTTCGACGATGCTGTTTACTGTGAAAGGCGTCGTGGTGGATATCGACTGTTTGTCGCCATCGCCGATGTTGCCAATTATGTACTGCCAGGGTCACCTCTGGATCAGGAGGCCTACAAGCGCGGTACTTCTGTGTATTTTCCACAATATGTAGTACCCATGTTGCCTGAGAAACTTAGCAATGGCCTATGTTCGCTGAACCCGGAAGTTGACCGCCTGGTGATGGTTTGCGAAATGACGATATCTGACCAGGGGCGTATCGGCAGTTACGAATTCTACGAGGGGCTGATTCATTCCAAAGAGCGGCTAACCTACACCATCGTGGGTGACTGGATCGAGCGCGAAGAATTCCCCCGGCACGAAGACAGCTTGGGGAATATGCTTGATCTCGCAAGAATATTGATCAGCACAAGAACTGAGCGCGGCGCCTTGGACTTTGATACACGGGAGGTCAGTTTTGCTTTCAATGCGCAGGGAAGAGTTTCAGATGTGAATCTCATCACTCGAAATTTTGCACACCGATTAATCGAAGAATGCATGTTGTGTGCAAATGTCTGTGCGGCGAAGCTTGTATCAAAGCTCGAATTACCGGGTCTTTTTCGGGTTCATGAAAAGCCTGAAGAAGAAAAGATTGAGTATCTGGCGGAGTTTCTTGAAAGCTTTGGGATCAATCTTGGTGCGGGAACTCCGCAAGATTACCAAAGCGCCATCAGGCAATTGCGCGAGAAAAAAAACGGCCACGTACTACAGATAGCGCTGCTCAGGTCGATGCAACAAGCTGTTTACAGCCCAGAGAACAAGGGCCATTTTGGATTAGGCTACTCACATTACACACACTTTACCTCTCCAATCAGGCGTTATCCTGACCTGCTGGTTCATCGTTTGATCAAATCCGCTATCCACTCAACTGTCGAGTGTAATGAGGTTCGACGGTTTGGAAAGCCGAGTAAAATTAACTTCTATCCTTATGAAGAAGAAGCCGTCATTTCGCAGGGTGAACATACGTCGTTTGCCGAACGCCGCGCGGATGATGCCGTTTATGAAGTGCTCGATTGGGTTAAGTGTGATTACCTCAGTGATCACGTTGGCGATGACTTCGAAGGCGTTATTTCCGCTGTCGCGAAATTCGGTTTCTTTGTTCAGTTAGAGGGCGTGCTGGTCGAGGGACTCGTACATGTCAGCTCATTAGTGGGTGACTACTATCAGTTTGACAGGGGCGAGCAATGTCTCTTCGGTGAGCGAGGCAACGAATCTTTTGGTTTAGGAGATGTTGTTACCGTCAAGGTCGCGGCAGTCGACGTGGATGAGCGCAAGGTTGATCTAGAACTACTTCGCCACGCGCCTATCCCAAGAAAGAAATCGAAAAAGCGCAAACCAAAAGATCGAAAGAAAACGGCGTCAAACAACAAGCGACGACCCTCCTCTGGGGCCAAAGCCCGTGGCGCAAAACCCGGTAGTTCTAAGGATGCTGTCTCAAAGAAAACAGCGTCCAAAACCAAGGCGTCCAAAACCAAGGCCTCGAAAACAAAAGCGTCTAAAATAAAGGTTTCTAGGTCGAAGGTTTCTGAAGCAAAGCCCCCTAAAGCGAAGTCCCCTAAAGCAAAGTCCCCTAAAGCAAAGGCTGCTAAAAAGAAGGCCTCGAAAAAAAAGCGCCCTAAACAGCCGGGGCAAAAAGAGTGAGCACGGTGGTCGGAATCCACGCCGTCCAACTTGCTCTGGAAGCCAGGGCTGGTATTTGCCTCACGTTGCGTGAGGGGAAATTAAATGCACGACAGCAGTCGTTAGTGGACCTTGCTCTAAGGGTCGGTTGTCGTATCGAACGTGGCGAGGCTGACCGGGAAGCGCTGGCCAGTCAGGGTGTTTCTTTAGAGATCAGGCCCCCGGCCGTGCGCTCAGAACAGGAACTCGAAGCACATTTAGCCGGTGATTCTGGCAGTCTGCTGTTTCTTGTGTTGGATGGTGTGACCGATCCACGGAACTTTGGCGCATGTTTGCGTTCCGCAGCCAGCTTTGGGGTTGACGGCGTTATTGTCGCCAAGGACCACTCTGCACCCCTAAACGAAGCGGCGATTAAGACGGCGAGTGGCGGGGCTAACCTTGTCAGGATATATCAAGTGGTGAATCTCGCACGTTGCCTTGATACCCTGAAAAAAAGCGGCATCTGGGTGGTAGGAACGGTCTTGGAAGATTCTCAACCGCTTGCCGAGATTGACTTAAAAGGCAACATTGCTTTAGTGGTGGGGGCTGAAGAGTCTGGGATCAGGCAAAAAACCCGTGAAAGGTGTGATTTTTTAGCGTCAATTCCCTGTCCGTATCCGGATCTAAGCCTTAATGTCTCTGTGGCCACGGGCATCTGCCTCTATGAGATCAATCGCCAACGCTGATTTCGCGGGCTTTATAGGATGGCTTGCAACCCGGCAGCCCTTTACATACAATGCGCGTCCCTAAATTTCTCCTTGTTTCACTGCTGGTACGGAAAACGGCCTGACAGGAAGCATAAACCCGAGAGGAGCCTCGATGAGACATTATGAAATAGTGTTTTTGGTGCACCCTGATCAAAGTGAACAGGTGCCCGGAATGATAGAACGATACTCAAGTTTGATTTCCCAGGGCGGTGGTGTGATCCATCGAACTGAGGACTGGGGTAGACGTCAATTGGCTTACCCGATCAACAAAATTCACAAAGCGCATTACATTCTTCTAAACGTCGAATGTGCCCTGGAGACGCTTCAGGAAATTGAAACAGCTTTTAAATTCAACGATGCTGTGCTCAGAAATCTGATCATGAAGCGTAAGAATCCGGATACGGAAGAATCTCCGCTGATGAAAATTGAGCGCGAGAGCAAGGAAAAGAAAGCCCGTGACGATGTTTCTGCGCAGAGAGCAGAGGCAGCCGCCGCAGCCGCGGCTGTGAGAAGGGCTGAAGAAGCTAAGGTTAAACTTGAAGCTGAAGCAGCAGATACCGAAGCAACAGACACCACAACAGCGGTAGAGGAGTAAAAAATGTCTAGATTCTACAGAAGACGGAAATACTGTCGCTTCACCGCTGAAGGTGTAACGGAAATCGACTACAAAGATATAGAAACGCTAAAAGCTTACATTTCGGAGACTGGAAAAATTGTACCTTCCAGGATTACCGGGACCAAAGCTAGGTACCAGCGTCAGCTCGCAAAAGCGGTAAAGAGAGCTCGATATCTAGCATTGGTGCCTTATACGGACGCTCACAAGTAACCAGCCGATAAAATCATGCGAGCAATTGCAGAGTTTGCAATGCGAGGTAGCGCCTACGCGACAGCCCTAAGTATGGTGGCTGCAGCACTTCCTTTGCTGGGTTGGTTGAGTACCGTGATTGTTGCTCTGGTTTGTTTGAGGACTGGCATCGCCGCGGGTTCAATGATTCTGCTGTGGACCATGTTGCCAGTCGGCGTCGCCTTCTACTTCGTAGGCGATCCCACGCCAATGATAGCGCTGCTTGGGACCGGCATCATGGCGATGCTATTGCGGCAGACGCGGTCTTGGGAGTTGGTACTGCTTGCGTCCGTGGTCTTCTCTGGCGTCGGCGCGTTGATATTCGAATTCAGTGCGGCGGGTATTTTGGACCGCTTTGTGCAGTTTTATATTGACTACCTTGCGCAAGTGGACGCATCAGTAGTGGTCGATCCAGCGGACGCAAGGAAGCTGTTAATGAGCTTTTTCGCGCTGGGTCAGGCGTACTCCATGGTGATAATGTTGATTATCGCCAGATGGTGCCAGAGCGCTTTGTACAACCCTGGGGGGTTCAGGACGGAATTCCATCAGTTGCGGCTATCACCTGCAGTGAGTGGCTCTATCGTGTTGGCAATGGCTGTCTGTTACATGTTTGGCGACCTATTGGGTCGCTGGTTACCGCTGTTAACGGTACCGTTAGTGTTTGCATCAATCGGGTTGGCGCATTGGTTGATGGCAAATAGGGAATTATCAAAAAATTGGGTTGCTGGGTTCTACGGGAGCTTGGTGTTGCTGTTCCAGATTGTTTATCCGTTTTTGGCGGCTCTTGCGCTGATGGATAGCTGGTTCGACATTAGAAACAGAATAAAAACGATTCAGAAGGATTAAGTCATGGAAGTGATATTACTAGAAAGTGTCCAGAAGCTAGGTGAGTTGGGTGATAAGGTCAGTGTGAAATCAGGTTACGGCCGCAATTTTCTTATTCCGCAGAAAAAGGCGGTACCTGCGACTGCTGAAAACCTGCTGCAATTCGAAGAGCGCCGCGCCGAACTTGAAGTGCTGGCCGGCGATAAGCTGGGCATTGCGAAAACTCGCGCTAAAAAGGTAGAGGAATTGTCAATCACGATTACCGCCAAGGCCGGGGAAGAAGGCAAGCTGTTCGGATCGATTTCGGTGCGGGATATTGCTGATGCCTGTGAGACTGCTGGTGTCGAGTTGGTGAAAAGTGAAGTCAGACTACCCGCAGGCCCCATCCGTGAACTCGGAGAGTTTGAGGTCGATGTTCATCTGCATCCTGAAGTTGACGCGGTGTTGAAATTGGCAGTGGTAGCCGAGGCGTAATTTATTTACGCTTGTTCATTCGCTGTAGTTAAGTCCCGAGATGTCGATTGGATGAAGTTAGCCCTCTAAAATTACCGCCTCATTCCATCGAGGCCGAGCGATCGGTACTCGGTGGCCTGATGTTAGATGACAATGCCTGGGATAATATCTCAGGGTCTCTTGCCGCTGAAGATTTCTATCGATCTGACCATCGGACTATCTATAGAGTGATGGGGGGGCTGGTCGAACGAAACAACCCCCTCGATATCATTACAATCTCTGAAGCACTGGAAGGTATTGGCGAGCTAGAGAATGTTGGCGGCCTAGCGTACATTTCAGACCTGGCAAGTAGCACCCCTACCGCCTCTAATATCAAAGCGTATGCCCAAATTGTGCGGGAACGAGCAACGGTTAGAAGCCTGATATCTGTTGCCCACGAAATTGCAGATAGCGGTTTTAATCCTGACGGCCGTAATAGCGCAACGCTCATTGACGAAGCCGAATCCAAGGTTTTCAAGATATCCGATGATCGCCCCAGTAGTGGTGGCCCTCAATCGATTCGACCGCTGCTGACCAAGGCCGTCGAGCGAATCGATGTGTTATTCCAGACGAAAGGCGCACTCACGGGGATTAGTAGCGGCTTCAGGGATATCGATAAGAAAACGTCAGGCTTACAAAAATCAGATCTAATCATTGTGGCAGGTCGACCCTCTATGGGTAAGACGGCCTTCATGATGAATATCGCGGAATATGCTGCCATAACATCAGACCTACCCGTTTTGGTGTTTAGCCTGGAAATGCCAGCTGATGGGTTGGTCATTAGAATGCTGTCGTCTCTTGGTCGAATCAACCAAACGAATATTCGTACCGGGGATATCAAAGACGACGATTGGCCAAGGCTAACCTCAACCGTCAGTATGTTAAGTGACAAGAAGCTCTTGATAGACGACTCGCCGGCACTAACCCCGAGTGAAATTCGGTCCCGAGCACGACGTGTTGCACGGGAGCATGGCAAGGCTGATGAAACCGGCGAACGGCGTTTAGGTATGATCGTAATTGACTATTTGCAGTTAATGCAGGTTGCGGGCACGACGGAAAACAGGACCGGGGAGATATCGGAAATATCGCGCTCCCTGAAGAGCATTGCCAAGGAATTTGATTGCCCCGTCATTGCCGGCTCACAGCTGAATCGAAGCCTGGAACAAAGGCCGGATAAGCGACCCATAATGTCTGATCTACGTGAATCGGGCGCTATTGAGCAGGACGCGGATGTCATTATGGCAGTCTATCGCGACGAGGTTTATCACGAGGATGCGGAGAAGGGGATTGCGGAGATCAATATCCTGAAGCAACGAAATGGACCCATTGGCAAGGTGAGGTTAAAGTTTTTTGGCGAATACACGCGATTCGAGGATCTCTCTGAGAATTATGAAGGGTACGATGATTATTAACAGGGCGTATGGCTAGTGTGAGCAAGCAAGCGACTGCGATCATTGACCTTGATGCCATCCGCCACAATTTTGAGCAGGTAAAGCAACGAGCGCCGGGCAGTAAGGTGATGGCCGTGGTAAAGGCGGACGCTTATGGCCATGGTGCCAGCAAGGTCGCACAGGTGCTGGAGGCTGCTGACGCATTTGGTGTCGCCCGGGTAAGTGAAGCGGTCAAGCTACGGGAATCAGGTATTGGCCAGCCTATCTGTTTGTTGGAAGGCGTTAATGATCCGGAAGAGCTTAATCTCGCCAGTATCTATGAGCTTCAGGTGGTGCTGCATAACTGGGAACAACTCGAACTATTGGCCGCGCGAGGTGCTCGTCGCCATGTCTGGGTTAAGGTCAACACGGGGATGGGGCGCCTTGGCTTCTCTTTAGAGGAAACGCCGTCAGTGTTACAAAAGCTGGGTCACCAGGGGTTGCTGGGGTTGATGACCCATCTTGCCGATGCCGGCGATAAAAGGTCGGTCAAGACAGGCCAGCAAATTGCCAGGATTACCGCTCTTGCGGACAGCCTGAATGTCCCGGGCAGTGCAGTGCTTAGTATTGCCAATTCCGGCGGTGTTCTCGCACAGCATCATTATCCCCCGGGCTGGGTAAGACCCGGCATTATGCTCTACGGTGCCTCGCCCTTTGATGACCTCGAGCCGATCCCTTCCCTGCACCCCGCGATGACCTTTGATGCACCGGTGATTGCTGTTCGGACTGTTCGGCAGGGCGAATCGGTGGGTTATGGCGGTATCTGGACGGCAGACAAACGCTCAACCATCGCTGTGATCGCCGCGGGCTATGCAGACGGTTATCCGCGGGAGATTGGGCAGGGTGCACCGGTGCTGGTTAATGGCGTTCGATATCCTTTGGTGGGAAGGGTTTCTATGGACATGCTATGTGTCCATTTGGACGAGGCTCACTCGGTAAAAGTGGGTGATAGGGCGACCCTCTGGGGAGGCGATTTACCCATCGAAGAAATCGCGGATAAAGCAGGGACCATACCGTACACCCTGCTTTGCGGCGTAACCGCAAGGGTCAATCGAGAGCACCGGAGCAATCGTCGTGGCTAAATCAAAGACTGTTTTTGTTTGTACTGATTGCGGCAGTGAATATGTGAAATGGCAGGGCCAGTGTCATGACTGCCAGGAATGGAACACACTTTCCAGGCTATCTATTGACGGTGGTTCGCCAACACGGGGTGGCTTCAGCGGTCAGTTGGAACCACCAAGAAAACTCATTGATGTTTCGGCAGAAGAGCTTCCCCGTATCCAAACAGGTATCAGTGAATTAGACCGTGTTCTGGGCGGAGGATTGGTTCAAGGCTCGGTTATTCTGATTAGTGGTAATCCGGGCGCAGGAAAAAGCACCCTGCTCATTCAGGTCATGTGTCAGTTGGCTGCTCAGCGAAAGGCACTTTACGTCACTGGCGAGGAAAGCTTGTCTCAGGTAGCGATGCGGGCGCGCAGGCTGGGTTTGCCAATGGAAAGTCTTGAGGTTATGTCTGAAACCAGCTGCGAGCGCCTTATCATGCAGTGGAATGAAATGAAGCCTGAGCTTGTGGTGGTCGACTCGATACAGGTAATGCATACCTCGGTAAACGAATCGTCACCGGGCGGTGTTGCCCAGGTTAGGGAATCTGCCTCGCTGTTAATCCGTCAGGCTAAACAGACTGGCACAGTATTGTTCCTGGTCGGGCATGTCACAAAAGAAGGTTCACTTGCCGGTCCGCGTGTTCTCGAACACATGATTGACACCTTCGTCATGCTAGAAGGGGATGGCGACTCGCGCTTTAGAACGCTAAGAAGCTCCAAGAACCGGTTTGGCGCGGTCAACGAGTTGGGCGTTTTCGCCATGACGGATAAAGGGATGCAGGAAGTCTCTAATCCATCTGCCATTTTTCTGTCGAAATCTGAGGAAGCCACGCCGGGCAGCGTTGTCATGGTCGTATGGGAAGGTACGCGACCACTCCTGCTAGAGGCTCAGGCGCTCGTCGATGCGAGTGCGCTCGGGAATCCAAGACGTGTAGCGGTGGGTTTTGAGCACAACCGTTTATCGATGTTACTTGCCATTCTTCATCGTCACGGCGGCTTGCAGGTTGGAGATCAGGATGTGTTCGTTAATGCCGTCGGTGGTATTCGTATTGATGAAACCAGTAGCGATCTGGCATTAATCCTCGCCGTTGTCTCGTCGTTTAGAAACAGGGCGCTACCCTTGGACCTGGTCTGTTTTGGTGAAGTTGGGCTCTCTGGCGAAATCAGGCCGGTACCGAACGGTCAGGAAAGAATCCGTGAAGCGGCAAAACATGGATTTAAAATTGCCATTGTACCGGAAGGTAATAAACCCAGGCAGCCAGTGTCTGGCATGAAAGTTATTCCTGTGAGAAAGCTTGGCGACGTGCTCGCTGCAGTCGAGGAACTCTAATCCCGAATAATCCGGGGATTACGACCCCCCGCAAAATTCAGGATAAAAGCTGAGGCCTCAAGCCAGTTTTTTGTATTTTAACCGGGTTGGAACGACTTCTCTGGTGCCCAAACGCTTTAGGCGGTCTTCTTCATATTCGCTGTAATTTCCGGGGAAAAACTCCACGTGACTGTCCCCTTCGAAGGCAAGAATATGGGTCGCTAGCCTGTCCAGGAACCAGCGATCGTGGGAGATTATCATCATGCTGCCAGGGAAAGTCTCGATGGCACCTTCCAGCGCCCTTAGGGTTTCCACATCCAGGTCATTGGTGGGTTCGTCTAACAACAGCAGGTTAGCCCCAGCCTTCAATAGCTTCGCAAGATGCACTCGATTACGTTCACCGCCGGAAAGGTCCTTCACAAATTTTTGCTGATCAGATCCTTTGAAATTGAACCGGCTGACATAACCTCGTGACTGCGTTTCATACCGCCCGATCTTGATAATCTCGTTGCCTTCGGAAATCTCCTCCCACACCGTCTTATGGCCTTCAAGGCTATCTCGAGATTGATCGACATATCCAAGCGTGACGGTCTCCCCAACCTTCACGGCGCCTGAATCGGGTTGTTGGGTTCCAGCGATCATTCTGAACAGTGTCGATTTACCCGCGCCATTGCCGCCGACAATTCCTATGATCGCACCCCTCGGAACGCTAAAGCTTAGATCGTCGATCAGCACTGTGTCACCAAACTTTTTGCTGATGTTATCGACCTCCAGGACGGCGTCCCCAAGCCGCGGCCCGGGTGGTATGTAGAGCTCCTGGGTTTCGTTGCGCGTCTGGAACTCCTGTGAGTTCAGTTCCTCAAAACGGGCCAGCCTTGCCTTGTTTTTTGCTTGCCTTGCTTTTGGTTGAGTACGAACCCATTCCAGCTCTGCCCTGATCGATTTTTGTCGGGCAACTTCTTTACTTTCATCTACCTGCAATCGTTTCTCTTTTGCGCTAAGCCAATCGCTGTAGTTGCCCTCGTAAGGAATGCCATAACCTCGATCCAGTTCCAGAATCCAGCCGGCTGCGTTATCAAGAAAGTATCGATCGTGCGTGATCGCCACGACCGTGCCGGGGAAATCTTTAAGATAACGCTCCAGCCATGCGACACTCTCTGCATCCAGATGGTTGGTAGGCTCGTCAAGCAGCAACATATCGGGATTTGACATCAACAATCGACATAACGCGACGCGCCTTTTCTCGCCGCCCGACAGGTGCTCAACTTCCGCATCCCAGGGCGGTAAACGAAGGGCATCGCTGGCGATGTCCATCCTGCGCTCCAGATTCCAGCCATCTAACGAATCAATTCTTAACTGCAGGTCCCCCTGCTTGTCCAATAGTTGGGTCATTTCATCTTCGAGCATGGGTTCGGCAAACCTGTCGCTGATGGCGTTGAACTCCTTCAATAACTCATTGATCTCGCCCAGTCCGTCTTCAATATTACCGCGGACATCTTTGCTATTGTCCAGTGCGGGTTCCTGGGGCAAGTAACCCACATTCAAGTTTGCTTGCGGCCGTGCTTCGCCAAGATACTCGGTATCGACGCCAGCCATGATTCGAAGCAATGTTGATTTACCCGCACCGTTTAACCCGAGCACTCCGATCTTGGCTCCCGGAAAAAACGACAGGGAAATATCCTTGAGGATAGTCTTGTTAGGGGGCACAACTTTGCCGACCTGGGACATGGTGTATACATACTGAGCCATGGTGGTTCTCGAAAACAAAAAGGTTATTCTACTGCAAGCCTGGTGCTGGTGGATGATAAATCTAGTGCTTGATAAATCTAGTGCTTGATCAAAATGAAGTAGAATGTCGAATTTAGCCGCCGGGAGTGACCGTGTATTGCCCATTTTGTTCGACCAGTGAAACGAAGGTAATTGACTCCCGTTTGGTAGGAGATGGAAACCAGGTTCGTCGTCGTCGTGAGTGCCTGAGTTGTGGAGAACGATTTACGACCTTCGAATCCGCTGAGTTGGTGCTGCCCAGAGTGATCAAGAACAATGGTTCACGGCAGCCATTTGACGAAGAAAAACTGCGAAGTGGGCTTCTTAGAGCGCTGGAGAAAAGACCGGTCGATCTTGAGAGAATCGACGCGACCCTAGACAGGATCAAGCACAGGCTTCGGGAAACGGGAGAACGCGAAGTGGGTACCAGAGCGGTGGGGGAACTCGTCATGGACGAGCTTCGTGACCTTGATGACGTTGCATACGTGAGGTTTGCCTCCGTCTATCGAAGTTTCCAGGATATGAATGAGTTCAGGCTCGAGATTGAGGCCATGGACAAACATAAGGCTGAAAAGGAAAGTTAATGTCTCTGGAAGACCAAGGTTTTATGGCGAAAGCGCTAAGGCTAGCCGAAAACGGCAGGTACTCGGCTCACCCTAATCCCTGTGTTGGATGTGTACTTGTGCGTCGCGGAAACGTGGTCGGTGAAGGCTTTCATATGTTAGCAGGCCAGGGTCACGCGGAAGCCAATGCACTGGCTTCCGCGGGAATCGACGCTCGCGGGTCGATTGCCTATGTCACACTGGAGCCGTGTAGCTTTCATGGCAGAACTCCATCATGTGCACACGCGTTGGTCGATGCGGGCGTGACCAAGGTTGTGGTGGCCATGCTGGATCCAGATGAGCGGAACGCAGGCAAAGGGATTCAGATACTTCGAAAAGCGGGGCTAGAGGTTGTTGTTCCTTTTATGCAGGACGCTGCACAGGAGCTCGTTAGGGGACATGTGAGTCGACACACAAAACATAGACCCTTTGTGCGCCTTAAGCTTGCAATGACGCTGGATGGCAAGACAGCGCTCTCAAACGGGGAGAGCAGGTGGATTACGTCCCCCGAATCCCGTGCGGATGTCCAAAAGCTTCGGGCCGCAAGCGGGGCAATTGTAACCGGCGTGCAAACAGTGATCGACGACGATCCCAGGCTTTCTATTCGAAGTGAAGAACTTCATGTTGAACATGCGCAACTGTGTGCAGGTGTTGAGCGGCCAGTCTATATCCTTGATTCTGGTCTGCGTATCCCAGAAACGGTTCAGTTGATGTCGGTACCTTCCACGGTGGTGGTCACCACAAGTGACAGGGAGGCGAATTTACCCGTTGAGGTATTACGGCTTTCAGCGTTAGAAAACAGAGTCGATATTAGCGCGCTGCTGCAAGAATTGGCGGCAAGGGAACATAGCGAAGTCCTCTTTGAGTGCGGTCCCACGCTGGCAGGTTCTCTGATAAATCAGCGACTGGCAGATGAGATTGTCATTTATATTGCGCCGCGTCTAATCGGTAATTCGGGAAGGTCGTTACTGAACCTTGCAGAAGTTGCTAGAATGTCGGACCTTGCGGAGCTAAGCATCAAGAATATCAGGGTTATCGGTCCGGATATTAAAGTCACCGCAACCGTGAATTAACTTTTCAGGAACAAAAAATGACAAAAGTCATCGAAGGCGATTTTTCAGCGAACACCGCCAAATTCACACTGGTCGTTGGTCGGTTCAACAGTGCGATCGTAGATAATCTATGTGCCGGGGCAATTGATACGCTCAGAAGGCAGGGTGTGCCAGCAGCGAACATTACTGTGGTCAGAGTACCTGGTGCGTATGAAATGCCACTGGCAGCGAAAAGAGTTGCGGCCAAAGGCGAGACTGACGCCATCATCGCTCTGGGTGCAGTGATTCGGGGGGGTACGCCTCATTTTGACTTTGTCGCTGGCGAATGTTCAAGCGGGTTGGCCAGGGTCGCCCTGGATTATGACCTGCCGATTGCTTTTGGTGTGCTCACCACGGATACCATTGAACAAGCCGTTGATAGGTCTGGGACCAAGGCAGGCAACAAGGGTGCGGACGCGGCAATGACCGCGCTAGAGATGGTCAGTTTGCTGCGCAACATTGGATGAAACCCAACGCAGCTGCTAGAAGCAGATCAAGACAGTTCCTTGTCCAGGCGCTTTATCAGGCTCAATTGACCGGTACCGAGTTTGCGCTGGTCATCGATTCTTTCACGAAAGAAAACAACATGAAGCGCGCCGACATGGGGTATTTCAAAGACGTGCTTCGGGGCATCGGAAATGATCAGCAAAAGCTGGAAGCGTTGATTACGACCAAGGCGGACCGACCTCTCGACGAACTGGATCCGATTGAGAAAGGTATTTTGATGATGGGCGTCTTCGAGCTTTGTTCAAGGATTGATGTGCCGTATCGGGTGGTGATTAATGAAGGCGTTGAATTGGCTAAGTCGTTCGGCGGGACTGACAGTTACAAGTACATCAACTCTATTCTGGATTCCCTGGCAAAAGAGCTAAGACAGGCAGAGTAGCCATGAGTACACGGGAATTTTCGATCATCGAGCGTTATTTCAAGCCGCTAGCCACCCTGTCGCAACACGAAAATACGGTTATTATTGGGCCCGGCGACGATTGCGCGGTGCTGCGTGTCCCCGATGGCCAAGAAGTATGTGTGTCGACTGACACGCTGCTCGAAGGCGTTCATTTTTTGCCGAATTCACGGGCAAAGGTCGTGGCCTCCCGAACCATGGCGGCGAATCTTAGCGATCTTGCTGCGATGGGGGCAAGCCCTTACGCTTTTCTGCTTGCAATGACATTCCCTGAAGCCAGGGAAGACTGGCTTGAAGATTTTTCAGCCACCCTGTCTGACATCATCAAGCAATATCAGGTGCCCCTGGTCGGTGGTAATTTATCGAAAGGCCCGCTTAGTTTAACGGTAACAGTGATGGGAACAGTGCCGGCAGGCAGTGCCTTAAAAAGAAGCGGAGCGTCGGTCGGTGATGATATTTATGTCACGGGTACGCTCGGTGATGCAGCCCAGGGGCTAGCCCTTTTGCGCAAGGGAGAGGTCAATGGGTACCTTGTAAGTCGATACCAGTTTCCCGTAGCAAGGATAGCGGCGGGCAGACAACTGCGAGGGCTTGCAAAGTCACTGATCGATATATCCGATGGGTTGGTCGCAGAGATTGGCCATCTTGGGGAGGCGGATTCGTTAGGCGCCGAGATTGCCGCTGGGGAACTGCCGTTATCGAAAGAGCTGGTTCAGAGTGCCGGTCAGGAAGCGGCAATCGGCATGGCGCTTTTTGCGGGTGACGACTACGAGCTATGTTTCACAGCAGACCCAGCAGATTCTGGCAAGATTAAAGCCGTATCAGCGTCGATTGGTGTGCCCATGACGCGAATTGGTGTGGTGACTGAAAGCGATAAAATAGTGATCAGGAATAGCAAAGGTGAACCCATGGAATTTGGTAGACCCGGCTACGAACACTTTTAGAGAGGGTGATTAACGATGCCTGACGATTGGAAAACCGTCTTTTTAAGACTGGACTACTTCCTTGCCTTTGGCCTGGGAAGTGGGCTCGCTCCTATCGCGCCGGGTACCGCTGGTTCTGCGCTGGGGCTACTTCTTTTTATACCCGCGCTCTACGCGCCACTCCCTGTGCAGGTGGCGATAATTGTCATCGGCTTCGTTTTGGGCGTCTGGATTTCTGATCGCGTTGCCAAACACATGGAAGTCAAAGATCCGGGCGGTATCGTCTGGGATGAATTCGTTGGTATGTGGATTACCCTCCTATGGTTACCCTCGTTGATCTGGTTACTTCCTGCTTTCCTGTTGTTTCGTCTGTTCGATATATGGAAGCCCTGGCCGGTTCGCGTTGCCGATGAAAAACTCGCCGGTGGGCTCGGCATTATGCTGGATGACGTTTTTGCCGGCGTCTATGCTTTAGCGGCTGTGCAGTTACTAAACTTCGGCTTTCAGCAATTGACTGCCTGAACGGGTCGTTACCCCGGGAACGACTTGCCCTACGTGGCCCCTGGGCGACCAGTATTGAAGTGGTTATGGCCAGACGTGACGCCGCTGTATAGTGAGCAGGATACCAACGACAGAGGGGGTATGGTGACCGACATCGCGGACATGACGAACCGTATGAAAATAGTTCTGGTGCTACTGCTGCTATTTTCTTTTCCATCACTGGCAATTGAAATCGAAGTGCGAGCATTGTTTAGTGGTGCCGCAATGTTCGTGATTGATGGCCAGGACCAATTGCTGAAAAAAGGACAGGTCGCCAAGTCAGGCGTAGAGTTGGTTGATGCAAACCCCAGGGAGGCTATTGTTCGAATAAACGGCCAAACCCGAATATTGCAGCTGAGCGATAGGATCGGCTCGACTTTTGAAAGACCAGATAAAGCTCAGGTGCTGATTAGGTTGGCTGAGAACCATCAGTACATCACAACGGGCAGTATCAATGGTCGTGCTGTTCGATACCTTGTGGACACCGGTGCAAATGTTGTTGCGATGAATGCGAACACCGCAAGCTTGTTGGGCCTGAGTGTCGAAGGAGGCGTCAAGACCACCGCGTCTACTGCCAGCGAGGACCTTCTGGTGACAATGGTAATGATCAAAGAGATGTTCGTCGGCGAAATCAAGCGGGACAACGTGCAGGCAATCATTATCGATGGAGACAACCCAAAAGACATCCTGCTTGGCATGTCCTTTCTTCAGCATGTTGATATCAGTGAAAAGGCAGGGTTGATGGTGCTAACCAGTAAACTATGAGTCGTTTTATATTCTTGGGTCAACTGCTACACTGAGCAGCCATTTTTGAACCGGAGGCTTCTTTGCCTGCTACTTTTGTCGCATCCTGCCGCTTACCCACGCCGTTTGGGGAGTTTTGGATGCACGGCTTTGAAGATGCGGACACCGGACAGGAGCACATTGCTCTGGTGCTGGGGGATGTAGCCAATGGCGATGCGGTGCTGTGCCGTGTGCATTCGGAGTGTCTTACGGGGGACTGCCTGTTTAGTATGCGTTGCGATTGTGGGTCACAACTCGAGTTTGCGATGCGTACCATTTCTGAAAATGGTTCTGGCGTGATTCTTTACCTGCGACAGGAAGGTCGTGGTATCGGCTTGATCAACAAGATTCGTGCTTACGCGCTGCAAGACAAAGGTGCAGACACGGTAGAGGCGAACGAAAGACTCGGGTTTGATGCGGATTTACGCGACTACACAATTTGTAAATCTATGTTTCTCCACTTGCAGGTCAGCAAGGTCCGGCTGATGACAAACAATCCGGTCAAGGTGCAGGCATTAACCAAGCTTGGTATTGAAATTGTTGAACGGGTGCCGATCGAAACCGGGCAAAACGATCATAATGCAAGATATCTAGCAACGAAGGCAGGCAAGCTTGGTCACTTGTTCGGTGAACGTCAGAAATAAAGCCGCGAGTTGATCTGTGACGCAATGTTAGCGGCGGTTAATCCCACCACTTGCCGCATGTTCGCTGGTTCATCCTGATCGATAAAGACATCCGGCACACCCAGATTAAGTAGCTGGCAATTCAGCCCCTGGCTTACAACGTATTCGTTAACTGCCGATCCAGCGCCGCCTGCAATAGCGTTTTCCTCGATGGTCACTAACAGTTCGTGGCTGGCGGCAAGGTGTGTAATTAGTCCCGTGTCCAGAGGTTTGACGAAACGCATATCGATGAGCGTCAAGTCCAGTTTGTTAGCGACCGATTCACTGATATTTCTAGTGGTGCCAAAAGCCAGGATAGCAGCACGTTTTCCTTCGCGGCATATTAGCGCTTTGCCTAACGCTACTGGAGGCTCCTGCTTACCACTCGTTGCAGTTCCCCGGGGATACCTGACCACGCAGGGGCCCTTATACGCAAAGCCGAAGTCCAGCATTTGTTCCATCACAACGCTGTTCGATGGGCTCATGATCACCATATTTGGAATTGCTCGCACAAACGAGTAGTCGAAGATACCGGAGTGCGTAGGGCCATCTTCCAGTAAGGACGCTCGATCAACGGCAAACAGGACATCCAGGTTCTGTATGGCCACATCATGGATGAGTTGATCGAAGGCGCGTTGCAGGAAGGTCGAATAGATCGCTACGACCGGCTTGGCCCCGCCCGTTGCGAGTCCCGCCGCCAAGGTGACCGCGTGTTGTTCGGCGATGGCGACGTCGTGAAACCGATCCGGGAACTGCTCGGAAAACGCGGTTAGCCCTGACCCTTCCTTCATTGCTGGCGTGATCGCAAACAACCGTTTGTCCGTTATCGCCTTACGTGTGATCCACGCTCCGAATACCGCTGCGTAGGTGGTTGCCTTGTTTTCACCCTGTTTCTCAAGCTTGGTGAGTGAATGGCTGGATACCGGTGAGGTCTCTGCAGGCGCATAACCTTTGCCCTTCTTCGTGATCAGGTGCAGTAGTTTCGGGCCGGCATGGGCTTTCATTGCCTCCAGGTTTTCAAGCAGGGCATCAATGTCGTGACCGTCCACGGGTCCTGTGTAGCGGAAACCTAGATCAGTAAAGATACTGCCGGGTGTCGTATGGTGATCTTGCCCTTCGTCGTTTGCTCGATCAGCGTTATCTAATTCGTGAGCTGAAATATTGCGCGCGAAATAGTTCGCCAGGCCACCGACATTCTCTGAAATCGACATTGCGTTGTCATTCAGTACGACCGTTAGATTTGCTTGGCAGGCAGCCACGTGGTTCAGTGCCTCAAAAGCCATGCCTGCTGTCATCGCGCCGTCGCCGATCACCACCACGGTATGTGATTGGCGCCCTGCATTTTTGTTGGCAAGCTCAATGCCAAGTGCAGCGCTGATCGAAGTCGAAGAGTGTCCGGTGCCAAAGACATCAAAGATGCTTTCAGATTGGCTTGGGAACGGCGCTAGACCGTCAGGCTGCCGGAGGGTGTGCATGCGCTCTCGCCGCCCGGTAAGGATCTTATGGGGGTAAGTCTGGTGGCCGACATCCCAAATGAGCTGGTCGGTAGGAGTGTTGTACGCATAATGAAGTGCAATCGTGAGCTCAATCACGCCAAGGCCTGCACCAAAGTGTCCGCCGGTTTGACCAACTGAATACAACACGAAGTGACGAAGCTCGCTGGCAAGGTCAACCAGTTGTTCTGGCGCCAGCTTTCGAAGCTCGGATGGGTCTTCGATGGTATCAAGTAAAGGGGTGTCAGGCCTTTCGGTTGGGATCTTGTTAAACATTGATTGGAGTAGGCACAGGTTTAGTGAGATCAGGCGTTCGGCCTAGGTATCGAAAGAAGCGTTGTCGATTTTATCGAAATCCTCTTCGGATATCTGGCCATTTTCTTCGATGAGTAATTTTACTTTTTGCTCCGCTTTTACCAATGCCTGCTGGCATTGCCGCGTGAGCTTGATCCCTTCCTCGAAGGTTTTTAGAGACTCTTCCAATGACAGGTCCCCGTCTTCCATGCGTCCTACCAGCTGTTCTAGTTTTTCAAGTGATTGCTCAAAGGGGTAACTTTTTTTTGCTGCCATGATACGGGCTCGATAGGGTGACGCCTGCACCTTACGTTTCGGCTGGCCGAAGGTCAATTGTGACTGGGGTGAACTGTGGGTTATGCTTCGCGACTTGTGATTTCGAATAGGAGTTTTAAATGAAGCGAGTTGTAAGTGGTGTGTTGGTTTTGGCGTGTCTTGGCGTTGGGCAGTTTGCTCTTGCAGATGGCGCGGCAGAAACGAAATACAGAAAATCTGTGATGAAATCGATTGGGGGTCACATGTCTTCAATGGGTACTATTTTGAAAAACCAGATTCACATGGATGACCTGGTCATTCATGCCAGGGGCCTTGCTGGTCTGGCGGATATTGCGCCGGAAGTGTTTCCAGAAGGCAGCAATACTAAGAAATCAAAAGCGTTGCCGGCTGTATGGGAAAACCCAGAGGAGTTCAGCCAGGCGATGGACCGGTTTATAGATGCAGCAGAAGGTATGGCTTCTGCTGCTGGTACTGAAGATATGTCAGAAATCGGCCCGGCTATTCAGGCGCTCGGTGGTTCCTGTAAAGGTTGTCACGACGATTTTAAGGCTGAATAAAGCGTTTCGTATGGCGCGTTCAGCGGGCTATACGTAGTTGACCAACCAATAAACAAATCCGACACAGACTGCCAATAGTGTAGCGGCGTTGACGGATTCTTGTATCAAAGAAGGCTTGTCTGCAGGTGTGGTCAGGCCTTTTTTGTATCCCGAGATCATCGGCAGTACAAGGCGATCCTTTTTGTAAAGTTCATGGAAAATAATGGCGGCGAGATGCAATCCAATCAGCCCATAGAGTGCTTTGGCGCAAAAGTGGTGCACCGTGGTCAGCGTGTCGCTGGTAGCGTCACCGACTAAGTGCACCAGGGGGCCTTCCATGAACATATCGTCGTTGGCAAACAGCCCGCTTGTCGCCTGGGTTCCCAGCACGAATAACATAATAACAATACTTAAGGCGCCAAGCGGGTTATGCCCGGTAGAGCTGGCCTGGTCTTTGTTCACTAGCTGCCTGATATAGGGGAGCAGTCCGGACAGATTAATGAAGGATCGGAATCTGGAATGAGTCGACCCAATAAACCCCCAGATCACTCGAAAGATCACGAGCGTGAGAATCCCATAGCCGGACAGCATATGATAATCCATTTCCGTGAATCCGCCGTTGATCCCAGTGTAGAGCGAAAAGGTGACCAATAGGGCAAGCGACCAATGGAACAGGCGCAGAGGCAGGTCCCAAACGCGCTGCTCAGGGGGTATAGAGCCTTCAGCCGGTATAGCGCCTTTAGCTGGTGTAGCGCCTTTAGCTGGTGTAGAGCCTTCAGCGGGTATAGAGCCTTCAGCAGGAATAGATTCAGTCAATGTAAGGGTCCGTTAGGAAAGCCCGTGATTATGCCTATAGTGCTATCGGCTAATCCAGTCTTCTGTAAGCCGGCACATTGAACAGTGCGACCACCAGTACGATCAGGCAGGCTGCAGAAATGCCGACTGCCCACTGGGGGCCAAAGCGGTCCGCCGCGACGCTGATAGGGTACAGCGCGATGCTAAGGATCGACATTTCCAGCATGTAGATACTCATTACCCGCCCCCTGAACTCGTCTGCGACATAGGCCTGTATTAACACGTTAGACAGAGACATCCGTGCAGCCTGCCCGAACCCGACGAATGTCAGCAAGAAAACCGAAAGCCAGTAGTGAGTCGATGCGGCGAACCCGAGCAGTGCAATCCCCATCATTAATGCGCCGTAAAGCAGGACACGGGCGCGCCGCTTATTAGGGAGTGAGGCCACCAGCAGGGAGCCGATCAGGGAACCGATACCCGATATAGAGATGAGCATACCCAGCCTGTCCGGGCCGGCATCCAGAACATCCTTAACGAAACCTGGCAGTAACATGAAATAAGTCAGGCTAAAAAAGACCATCAGGAAATTTGTGCCAAGCAACATAAAGATAATGGGTGTCCTCAACACATAGCCAAAACCATGCTTTAACTCCATTAAAATTGGTAGGCGGGGTCCGTCTGCTCCCTTGTTGTCAGCCACTTTTATTTTGAACATGGTCAGGGTGGCGAAAAGATACAGTGCTGACATCAACAAATAGATCCATTTGGCCGGATCGATATTGCCGTCACCCCCGCCGAGCGCCGCAACCAGACCGCCTGCCAGACCCGGAAGTAGCAGCCGGGCGGTATTCATGCCGGATGTACTCAGGGCAATGGCGTTGGTCATCAGGTCCAGACCCACCACATCCTTCGTCAGCGCCTGCCTCGAAGGCATCATGGCATTCATGACAATACCCTGCAGAATCGAGGCGACTAGTAAATGCTCGAAGACAAGGGCGCCCTCTGCGATAAGCCAGGCGACCCAAAGAGTAACGAACATGTTGCAAACGCCCGAGACCTGGATGACCTGCGTTTTTTGCCTTACTCTATCTGCGACGACGCCGCCTAAGGGGGCCGCGATCAGTCCAACTAATCCCCCCGCCGCTGTCATCCATCCGAGTTTTTCATAGCTACCGGTTATCTCGAACACCAGCCAGCCGCGTACGAACATTTGAATGTTCATTGACGCAAAATTCCCGAACATGCTGACGAAGAACCAGCGATAGTTTTTGATCTCAAAAGCCCTAAAAGTGCTATGAAGGCGGCTTTGGGATCGGGAGGAAAAGTTATTCATCGGTCGGAGAGTAACATGCTTTCCAAACCGGCCATGGAACAGCGACTTTACGCTGTCGCGGCCAGCGAGTGCTTATAGCTGGAGGCTGATCACTCGTGCAGTGACGTTTTCGACGACATCATCTGACCTGAAACGCCATCCTGAAGAAATACCGACGCTGGCGCTGCCCTTAACGTTACCAATTTTGCGGCTTTTGTTGGCACGCTGACCATTAATGACGGCAGTAAACTGCACCACAGCGGACCGTATCGGGATTCTCGTGGTGTTAGTGATGGTCGCCATCAGTGTGTCGTTGCGGTACGCGGTCTGGGCTTGAAGGTAACTCGACGGGTTGTCTGCGATATCCAGCCGGATGTAATTGTCCGTGGCTGTTTCTCTGAGCGGTCCCTCGCTCCTGGCGACAGCAGCGAAATATTTTTTAGCGGACTCTCGATCACCTGCCTGCAGCGAGAGTGTTCCTAATTCGTTGCTTGCAACCGAGGTGGGTAACAGTTGATTGCTACGTTCCAGGTCTGCTTTTGCCTTACCTTTGTTTCCAAGTTTTGAGTAGGTCAGGCCTCTGCCCAGATAGTACTGGTAATAGTTGTCGTCTCGCTTGAGTGCAGAATTATACGAGTTAAGCGCGTCTTGGTAGGCCTTATTGCTATGCTGGATGTCGGCTTTTAGCCCATAAAACAACGGTTCTTTCGGTTCGAGTGCGATGGCACGATCGACGCGTTTTAGCGCAACCGTTGTTTCGTTCTTGGATGCCAGGGCAATGGCCTGATCGTAAGCCGCGTAAGCGTCGGATTTACTGCTCAAATACGCCAATTTTGTCAAAAATTCACGTTCGCCGGTTTCCCAGTCTTTGGCTTGGGTCGACTTAATTGTCCTGCTCGACGCAATGTTCCTGCTGACTCTCTCTTCGGATGGGGGGTGGCTGGCGAATAATCCTTCGACCCAGGACGCTTCGCGTTCTTTACCCAGTTCGACAAATTTTTCCTGCAGCGAGATCGCCGCCGCAGGATCGTATCCGGCGCGCGCCATATACTCTATACCGTAATAATCAGATTCAAGCTCTGCCTGCCGTCCGTATCGTTGTGAGATCAGTTGGGATCCGAGCTGGGCGCCGCCCATGATGTGGTTGGAATACTCAGAGCCGCTTGTGCTGATAGCGGTTGCCAGCACAACGCCCTGTAACAACATGTTGCGTTCCATCGACTTAGCCCCGTGGCGGGCAGCGGCATGAACGATCTCGTGTCCGAGCACAGCTGCCAGCTCCGCTTCACTGTCCAGCGTTACGAGCAAGCCACGATTGATGGCTATTTTCCCGCCGGGGAGTGCCCAAGCGTTTGGACTTGAGTTGTTCAGGACGACAAACTCATAAGGTAATTCCGTGTCACTGACGGCAGCCAGGCGGTCCCCGACCTGTTGGACATAGGCTGTCAGGTCAGTATCGACTTGGTATAGGCCGCCCTGGGACTGCTGTGCAGGCAGGTATTGTTCAATTCCGATGGCAATTTCGCTTTGTTTGCTGACCAGCGCCAGTTCACTCTTGCCTGTCACAGGGTTGGTTGAGCAGCCTCCGAGCGTTAGCAGGAAAATAAATGCGAGTGCAAGGTGAGTGGTCATTGAGTTTTTGCCTTTTTGTGCAGAGTCATCAGGTGATCAACCTACCGTGTCGTTGGGTTGGTTGCAATTGTGCCCGAATGCTAGAAAATCGTGCGGATGGCGTTATTAAAAATAGAACAAATTCGCCGCTCAATCAGCGGCCATTCACCGATCCAATATCCTGTTCACGAAAAGATGAAGCAGGCGGCAGTGTCTATCGTGCTCCGGCCAGGAAAGAAAGATACCGAGGCGCTTTTTATCCTCCGTGCGACCAAAGACGGTGATCCCTGGTCCGGTCATATGGCATTCCCAGGCGGGCACTATGAGGTTTCCGATGAGTCTCTGCGGCACACGTCAGAAAGAGAGACCTGGGAGGAGATTGGTCTGGACTTGACGGAGACAGCGCGATACGTAGGGCAGATTGATCCCGTACGGGCAAACCCGCGGGGCCGCGACCTTGATATGATCGTCACGCCTTTCGTGTATGAACTCACCGCGCCAGACGTTTCCTTAAACCTCAATTATGAGGTTGCAGAAGTACTTTGGGGCTCGCTAAGGGCAATGCACGAAGGCAGTTCGCATACCATGGGTGAGTTTGTCGTCGCCGGGAAAACCGTGAATTATCCTGGTTACGCGGTTGATGACGAGATTGTCTGGGGCCTTACCTACCGGATGATAGATCTGTTCTTCGCGGCACTGGACCCTGACTGGGTGGAACGCTAGGGCTAGTGAGGTATCCAGGGGGCGCTAAAAATCTATGCGAAACCCTTCACCGCTGGCGCGGATGTGACCAGCAAAGCCAGGGCCAAAGTGAGCAGGAAGCATCAGCGCATCTTTGCTGCAACATCGTGTCAGGACATCTCGTCTTGTTGCCCTTGCTGCGTCAGGTAGCTCGCAGTAAGCGCTGTTTAATGCCGGCATAGCGACCTGAATGGGGTGATGGCATATGTCGCCCGTGAAGATGCCTAGTTCACCTCTGTTTTGAACCTCTATCGTGATGCTGCCCGGCGTATGACCGGGTGCTGGTTTGATCCTCAGCAGGTCGGCGATCAGCTCGGTTTCTCCTTCAATCAATTCTGCCAGGTGCATGACGGGCGTCACGCTATCGTCGAATGTCTGGTTGTTTACGGCGGCGAATGACTCGCCGCTATTTTTTTGCCGCTGTTCCCGCCAGAACTCATGCTCAATCTTTGAAAAAATGTATTTCGCATTAGGAAAGGTAGGCACCCATTGGCCGTCCTTTAGTTGAGTGTTCCAGCCAACATGGTCAACGTGAAGATGGGTGCACATGACGAAGTCTATGTCGTCCGGACTGACGCCCGCCTGAGCAAGGTTCTGTAACCAGGGTGTGTTCATTTCATGCCAATCGCGGTACGGCATACGCTGCTTGTTGTTGCCGATACAGGTGTCAACAAGGATCTTGTGGTGGCTGGTCTCAATAAGCCAGGAGTGCATGCTGGCGATTATTCTTCCTGTTTTTGGATCAACGTGATCAGGGAACAGCCAGTCGCGATGCTGCTCAAAGTAATCGGAATCAAAGTCAGGGAAGAAACTTACCGGATCGAAAAGGGGGCCAATTAATTCTTCTATTCGAGTGATTTTCACATTGCCAATTTGCCATTGCATGACTGTGCCCTCTGCTTTAGTTCCGGTATGTTGGGAGACCGCGATCTAGTATAGAGGATCTAAAGGTGTTGTCAGGCGGAAACAGTGTCAAAAAAATGTGGACAAGCGGAAAAAGTCGCTGCCTAGTTAGTCGAGATGGTGGAACAGCATTCAGTTGAAGAACGCCACTGCCTCGAACTTGTGTTGCTCGATGACGTGGCCGAACACACGGCTCAAACAGATTTTAAATACTGGGAATAAGTCCAAGCAAGGAATTTCTCTACGCCAAATTTAACGTATTCACTTCGCAGAGAAGGGAAAACATCAAAGGCGTGTTGAGCCCCTTTGAGCTCCACATAAGCGACCTTGTGTGTCGATTTTTCGCGAAGCATTTTGCTGAACGAGCGTGATGACTCAACCGGTACCAGTGAGTCATGAGTACCCTGAATAATCATAAACGGTGGCGCTTTTTCGCTGATATGAAAGCGCGGTGAAGCTTCTTTGAACACTTGTTCATTACCAATCAAATCCATTTTGAATATTGAGTCTTCAAGTATTTTTGCCATGCCATCGTGGGGGAAATGGTTTTCTTCATCCGTAAAGTCATAGATACCATAAAACGGTACGGCGCCCTGAACCGCCGTATCTTTTTCCTCGAAGCCGGGCTGAAATGCTTTATGACCATCACTTAGCGCCAATAACGAGGACAAGTGCCCGCCAGCTGACCCGCCTGTCACGATGATGAAATCTGGATTGCCGCCATATGCCTGTATGCCTTCTTTTATCCAGACGATCGCCTGCTTGCAGTCGATAATGTGGTCCGGAAAGGTGCCGGATGGACTAAGTCGGTAGGCGCTAGAGATACAAACCCAGCCCCGTTTCGCCATGTGGTTCATCAGGGGAATACCTTGACCGTCATCTTTTTTACCATAAGTCCAGGCGCCACCGTGAATGTGTAACAAGACCGGCATTTGAGCGTTCGGTTCACTGGTTCGTGGGCGTCTGATGTCCAGCCTCTGACCAAAATCGCCAAAGTGCACATTACGGATCAGTTCCACATTCGGGTCTCGATGTTGAAACGGGTGCCGGATTAATGCCCGATCTGGCTCTTCGGCGAATTGTTGTCGTAATGCTTCATTAATCTGGGTTTGAAATGCTTCTCCCAGGCCCTCTTCCAGTCCAGAAATGACTTCTTTCTGGGCCGCGGTGGACTCAAAGTAGTAAAACGCTATCGCGCCCCATGAGGCAGCACAGAGCAGAAAGCCGAGCGCACCGAAAAATCCCGATACAGCGCCAATCAGGAGGAAAAACGCCACCGTCATTGCCTGCCAGAAAATGACATGCAGGCCGAGCTCGCCGGTAGGCAGGCCGAAAGCGAAGCTCAGGATTGACAACCTGGGGTGATCGTAGGCGGGGCGGTAGAGATTCCAGGCCATCCAGGCGTAGAGGACGGAGAGTATTAGGAAGACAGTGCTCATTTCTTTAAATCCTTAATGTAAAAGCGATCGCGGCGCGTCAGCAGCAATGGGCTCGATGCTTCTAAAGGCGGCGACACGTCGCTGGTTTGTTTTTCTTGCCCCTAACCTTGAGTGAGGCAATTATTCACCGGTTGGGAAGTTAATCGTCGTCAAACATGTCCGGCTGCTCTGCCACGATCACATCGTGGATCGGCTTAAAACTGAAGTAACCGCCTCTGGGTTGACCTACCTGTTTTTGGGTCAGCGTTGCGATATCAGGGCGGATTTTAATCGGTGTCCCGGCAGCTTCAGCAAGTAACTGTGCCTGGCAGGTTCGTTCCATACTAATATACCACCAGGCAACTTCATCAATCGTCTGGCCCACTGTCAGCAGGCCGTGATTCTGCAGAATGGCGGCCTTTTTTGTGCCAAGGGCCTTGGCAATCCTCTCTCCCTCTGAGGTGTCTAGTACCACCCCCGTAAAATCATCGAACAGCACATGATCCTCGTAGAAAGCACAAGCGTCCTGGGTTAGTGGGTCAAGCAAACGCCCTAAAGAGGCCCATGCTTTGCCGTACAACGAATGGGTGTGGGCTGCCGCAGTCACGTGCGGTAAGTTCTGGTGAATCTGGGAGTGAATCGCGAAAGCCGCCTGGTTCAATAGTCCGCTGCCTTCGACGATATCACCACTGTGGTTGACTAGAATCAGGTCAGAGACTCGCATCTGTTTGAACGAACGACCAAATGGATTAACCCAGAAATGATCGGTTCGTTCCGGGTCTCGGACGGTGAAATGTCCAGCGACGCCTTCATCAAACCCGAACTTGCCAAACACGCGTAGCGCCGCCGTTAGTTTGCGTTTTCGCTCCTTGCGTTCTTCTAGTGGGGTTGCGAACACCGGCGGATAGCTGAAGTCCATTTTGATTTCCGGGGTACTAGCGGCTGCTTCTGACATGGCGGATTCCTAGCAAACTTAAAAGTAGAACATTGATATCACTTTTTGAAGCTTGTTGACAGTTGAGGCTTTGATTTATAGTTTAATTCACATTCTACTTTTTGCGCTAACGGCCTATGATGATTGAAGTTTCTGCCATTACGCCGGGTATTGGGGCGGAAATCACTGGACTCGATCTATCGCAGCCGATCAATGAGAAGACGATAACAAGGCTTCGAGAGCTTTTTCTTCGGCATCTTGTGCTTGTCTTCAGAGATCAGTCGCTTTCCCGCGAAGCCCACAAACAGTTCGCTCGTTATTTTGGCGAACTGCATGTGCATCCATCCCACCGCAGCGGGTTAAATAAGGGTGTTGACCCCGATTTTTTTGTCATCGACACCCCTGCCGACGCTAAACAAAGTAACGGCGAGGCCTGGCACTCGGATGTCAGCTGCGAGGCGATACCGCCAATGGCATCACTGCTATATGTGACGAAGGTCCCGGATAACGGTGGTGGTGACACCATGTTTGCCAACATGTACGAAGCCTTTAGCGAGCTCTCGAGTGACCTGAAGACCCTTCTGATGGGCAAAATGGCGTTTCACGATGGCGAAATCGATCTTCGAAATTACGGGGTTAAGGTGCCTGCCGGCCAGCAATACCCGCAGGCGAGTCACCCGGTTATTGCCAGGCATGCGGAAACCGGCAAGCCGCTGCTCTTTGTAAACGGCAGTTTTACCTCCCACATTGAGGGCATGCCCCGATGGGAGAGTGATATGTTGCTGTCGGGTCTGTATGATTTCGTTGCGAAGAATGCTCGACTTCAGTGTCGGGTAAAGTGGACGCCGAAGACACTGGTGATGTGGGATAACCGTTGTGTTCAGCACCAGGCAATCAGGGATTATGTGGGGTTCGCCAGATACGGCGAGCGCGTTTCGATCCTGGATGGTAAGCCGCCAGCGGCAGCGTAGTGCTGAATTTCGGGTTATCCTTTTAGCTTACCCCGCGGGTATAACGACACAGCTCCTTAGAGCGTTAGTGGCGCTTAAGAGGGAACAGAGAGCGACTTTAGACAAATTGCAAACCAAAGAGATAAACACAATGAGTGTACAATCGTTAGGCGCCAATGAAATTCCAAGTTGCCACGGTGGGTTGGAAAACCTGGACGTGGAGTATGACTACGACCTTGAAGATATCGAAGGTGAGCTACCCACTGATATAAAAGGTACTTTCTTCAGGAATGGCCCTGGCAGGCAACGTATTGGCGATTCAAAATATGGCCACTGGTTTGATGGTGACGGCATGTTGTGTCAGTTCACCTTTAATGAAGGTAAGGCGCATTTCCGGAATCGTTATGTGCGGACGCCCAAATATATAGAAGAGACCGCCGCGCAAAAAGTCCTCTATCGGGGATTTGGGACACAGGTGCCGGGCGGTCTTCTATCAAACTTTCTGAAAATGCCGGCTAACCCCGCTAATACGAATACCATTTACCACGGTGGTCATTTGCTGGCGCTCAACGAAGGCGGTAAGCCTTGGGAGCTTCAGCCGGGCTCTCTCGATACGATCGGTGAGTTCACCTATCAGGGTGAACTGGAACCGTCCATGGTCTTCAGCGCCCATGGCAAAGTGCATCCGAGAACTGGCGACTATATTAACTATGGTGCAGGTGTTTCAGGGTTTGGCCTAAAGGGACCAAAGCCCTGTATCAACATGTATCGCATTAACCCTGAGGGAACATTATTTAAGAAAGCGCAGATTCCGCTGGAGAGCTTCCCTTTCTGTCATGACTTTGCGCTTTCGGATAAGTACGCGGTCTTCTTCCTGGGTTCTATCGTGTTCGGCAACATGATGCCCGTTATCATCGGCACCAAAACCATTTCTGATCAGGTAACTTTCGATGAATCCATCCCAATGCAAATCGTTGTCGTTGATCTGGACACACTGACAGAGGTAAGGCGTTTCGAAACAGACCCGGGCGCGATCATCCACTTCGGCAATGCCTTTGAAGAGGGTGAAGATCTGATCATCGATGGGATGTTCCAGGACAACTTTGGTGCAAATGAAACCCTGAGTGATGTGTTCAATCCTGATGGTCGGTTTGGCGGTGGCTGGTATCGGCGTTATCACCTGAATATGAAGACCGGTGAATTAACATCCGAACAGGTGATGGATACGGAATGTGAATTCCCGACGTTCAATACGGCGCTGACAGGATCAAGGAACGAAGTCACTTACACAGCCTGTTCAGTAGATAACGGTGCGAACAGTTTCTTCAATGGTATCTCGCGGGTAACCCACGACGGGGATGCAACTGTGGTGACATTGCCCCCGGGGTGTTATGGGTCAGAACCCGTCTTTGTGCCAAAGATAAATGCAACGAAAGAAGATGACGGCTATCTGATGGAAGTTGTCTATAACGGATTCGAGCACAAGAGTGAGTTGCAGATCTATCGTGCCGATGATGTGAGTGACCAGGTGTGTTCGTTAAAGCTCCAGCACCATTTGCCTCATCAATTTCACGGTTTCTACACGCCCGAAGTGTTTTCGCGAGCATAGGGCCCTTGACCTCGGGTCAATGCCTCCAGGGGCCTGGTCCGACCCTGCCGGCGGTTGGGCGTGTTCCCAGGCTCAGCGTAAAAGCTGAAGGTTCGGAGTGGGTTTGTAGGAGGAGTAGCCCGTACAAAAAGCTATCGAATCGTTTTTTTTAATACCGTTACGATGCTTCATTTGATCGCGCTGATTTCATGTTAGTAAGCAATCACTGTTATCAAAAGAGCCTATTTGCCTGATAGTAATGGGATAGTGATGGGGTCTGCGGAGTGAACAACCTGCGGCGAAAACCGTAGGACTTCCTATGAGCACCCGGCTAAACCCTGTAATATCACCTGTCTTATAAATCACATCGGAAACCAACCCTGATGAACGCACAGTGGTTCGCAGTGCAGTCTAAGCCACGGCAAGAGGGTACCGCGAAGGTACAACTCGAGCGCCAAGGCTATACTGCCTATCTGCCGATGATAACGGTGCGCAAGCGAAGGCGGGCTGCGTGGACAGCGTCAATAGAGCCGCTGTTTCCCCGTTATCTGTTCGTACAGGTCGATATTAATGACCAGAGTCTGGCGCCTGTTCGTTCGACGATGGGCGTGTCGGGATTGGTTCGTTTTGGTGCGATTGTCAGGCCCGTGCCCGATGCCGTAGTGCATTATCTGCAACAGGCCGAGGCAGCGCAGAGCACCCTGGCGGATGAGCAAAACTGGCCTTTTCGAGCTGGCGATGCAGTAGAGGTATTGCAGGGGCCCTTTGCAGGGTTGGC
>Ga0206130_10000092_pt1 | contig 143718 bp, 102 predicted proteins | sample Helgoland_Spring_9_FD_148637 | JGI IMG/M metagenome (GOLD analysis project Ga0206130, IMG submission 148637) | Pelagic subsurface seawater microbial communities from Kabeltonne, Helgoland, North Sea - Helgoland_Spring_Bloom_20160512_1 | ecosystem: Environmental > Aquatic > Marine > Epipelagic...
ATAATAAAATGTTTAAAAGAACGCGGCTTCCGATAAAACATATATTTGGTGATATTGAAAAATATAAATTAAACAATATCACTGTTGTAGGATGGATTGATAGCATACGGATTCAACAAGCAAACGGAATTGCATTTATTAGTTTAAATGATGGTAGTTGTTTATCTTCTTTACAACTTATTTTAGATCCAAAATGTGATGAAGATATACATAAATTAGATACAATTTATAAAGATGGGACTAAAGGGGTTTCTATTAAAGCATCGGGTATTTTGGTAGATAGTCCAGCAAAAGGGCAATTAGTTGAACTTAAAGTAGATGAATTAAAGATATTTGGTAAAGTTTGCGCTTCAGATTATCCAATAGCTAAAAAAAAATTAACATTAGAATATATTAGAAAATTTCCCCATTTAAGGATAAGAACTAAAACCGTAGCTGCTTTAGCGCGGTTGAGAAATACTTGTAGTAAAGCTACTCATGATTTTTTCCAAAACCATGGGTTTAAATATGTTCATACTCCAATATTGACTTCTAACGATTGTGAAGGAGCCGGAGAAACATTTGATATTAGCAACGAAATAAGTGTTGCGGAACCTTTCTTTTCTAAACCAATTAACTTGACTGTGTCAGGCCAACTTCATGGAGAAACTTATGCTTGTGGATTGTCAGATATATATACTTTTGGACCAACCTTTAGGGCTGAAAACTCTAACACAAGCCGACATTTAGCAGAGTTCTGGATGATTGAACCTGAAATATGTTTTATAGATCTAAAAGACTTAATAGATATATCAGAAGATTATTTAAAATATTGTTTAGAATTCTGTTTTAAAAGTTGTAAAGAAGATTTAGAATTTATGAATAAACAATATGATGCTACTTTAATTGAAAGGTTGACAGATATTCTTTCCAAACCTTTTGCTAGAATGACTTATACAGAAGTTATAGATATACTAAAAAAAGAAATAGAAGATGGTAGGGCTATAATTAGAGATCATAAAATAGAGGCTAAAAAATTTAGAAAATTGTCAAGAGATAAACATATTTTCGAAGAGGAACCTTATTGGGGTTGCGATCTTGGCTCAGAACACGAAAAATATATGACTGATAAAATTGTAAAAGGTGTCTTAGTTGTATATGATTATCCAAAAGAAATTAAGTCATTCTATATGAAAGAAAACGTTGATAAGAAAACAGTGCAAGCAATGGATATTTTGGTTCCCCATATTGGAGAACTTGTTGGGGGTTCTATAAGAGAAGAAAAATACGATATTCTCAAGAGTAAAATGGAACAAAAATCATTAGATATTCCGTGGTATTTAGATTTAAGAAAATTCGGAACTGTACCACACGGTGGATTTGGATTAGGATTTGAGAGGTTAATTATGTTAATAAGTGGTATAGAGAACATCAAAGATGTAATACCATATCCTAGATATCCCCGACACTGCATGTGTTAAATGTTAAGTTTGAAAATTAATCTTTTTGCCATAAAAAAATGTCTTTTAACACCAATTCAACATCTAAATTGTCTCCTAGAAAATTTACTAATGGGTTGAAAATAAATGTAATAAAAAATATAGATAATGTAATAAAGAACAATACGCAACTATAAATCATATTTATGATAATGGATTAATTGAGTATAACTATGGATATTATGGATTTCACGAAGCGGATTGTAAGCCTGATCAAATACGCGATATGACAGACAGTGAAAAACAATATTCAGATAAAACCAATGGTGGAATTTACCTCAACATTTTTACCAATCCTTTCCGCAATATTAATTTATGACTCAATACCAAAAATATATTCAAAATGATTTATTTTTGTTAAAAATAGAAGAATATCTTTTTCTATATTTATAGCAGCACTCCAACTATTATTCAGGTGAGAATTGTGTCCTTCTATTAATTCTTTATAATAATTTTCTAAATTTATGTCAGTGTTAAAATTATTTTCAATTCCTATTAGAGACCATTTAGTAGGTTTATAAGGATAAGTATCGTGAAATAATAATCTAAATTTAAGTAATAATTCACATTTGGTATATTTATTAATTATTGTATTGATTTCTTTTGGAAAATTATCTATAATATAATTAGGATTATAGGTACATGTTATTGAAAAATCTAAACTGTTATAAGATTCCATATCTAATATACATATATCAATTAGTATTTCTTTTATATTTTTAGGAAATAACAGTTCATCTTGAATATTTTTAAATGGCATATTGCTACCCCGGCGTGTGATATATTTTTCTTTAAATTTTCTCAATCTTAAAGACATTGTACATATTATTGAATATTAATTTTTAATATAAATTAAACAATCTATTTAATACCAAAATATAGTTAAAAGGAGGCATCTTTTTCTATTTAAAGTACATAACTACACCCTCTTATCGTTAGATTGTATGTCCGTAATTATCTGTATATGGTGGTTAAATAATGTATACATAATCAAAGATTTATGTAATATTAGATTACCAGAATATTATATAAATTAATAATATATATATTAATATTATAATGGCAAATCATTTTTCATATGTTAATCGTAAACTTTTAAATTTTTTAATTGGAGAAAAAAACTATAATGAAATAAGTGATAAAATTAAAATACTCGATGATCCTGATAGACATTTTTTCAAACGTCCTACAAAATTTGCAAGTGAAGATCCTAGAAAGTTTGTACCAAAAAACAGGCAAGAATGTTATCAATGTTTAGCATGGAGTTTTGGACAAATTATGAAAGCTAATTTGGATCAACCGGTCGAAAAGCAATTTATAGTGGGTATCAGTGGTGGGTTTATAAGAGAATATATCTTAAGGGATCAAGCACCAAACGATATAGATTTCAAAATAGGGTTTCCTCGTAAGGTGATGAGCAACAAGGTCCAACGGGAAGAAATAATCCGTAATGTCAAATACTATCTCCCAAACACACTTAAAAAGCATTGGCCAATCGCTTGTCAAACAACTATACCCGGTTCTAATAGAAATTTTTTTGATATTCATGAACAATCAATGGGATCTGGTATCGGATTAAGTATTTTATTTTTTGTTCATCCGGAAGAAGGTGGAGAAACTCACGGTAGACCTGCCGAGGATATGAGTAACGATATGAAACAAGATGGAGCTTTGTTATTTCATTGTGATGGGAATTCTATAGATGCGTTTGACGCCTATAATGAATTACCATTTGTCCCATCTTCATCTGATAATTTTAAATTAGTTATTGATAAAAAAACAAGACAATATGAATTAAAACTATCCATAAATGTTAATTTACCTCCGTGGCCCTCTTTAGCACTAGCTATAGCATTAAATTTAAGACAACAAACTGTTTTTTATTATGATGTACAAGAATGGGTCAATGATAGATCAAAAACTTGCCGCAGTAAAGCTCCAAAACTTTATAAAATGTTGGATGATAATTTGTGTATAAATAATCCAGCATCAAAGTGTAATTATATTAGTATACTGAGAGGCTGGAATGACAAACGAGAACAAACCGGATGTAGATCTAGGGTAATCGAAAGACTAAATAGATCATTAGATAGGAATTTTTATGTTATAACCGGTTATAATACTGATAATAAAGCACAAAATGTTGCCTCTGGACGTGGTGATAAATCTCTTATTAGTTCAGCATTTTACAATCAAGGAAAAGCATGGGAAATAATTATTAGAGAATGGGAAGCCGCAAAGAAGGATTTTAGTAAAAATTCTAGGGATTGGCTAGCCGCAAGGCAGGATTATAAAAAAAATCCTAGGGCGGTACCAAAGTGGAATGCTACACTATTTAAATTAAAAAATACAACAGAAATACCTTGGAGCAAACTTGCTTCTAGATCTAGACTAGATAAAAAAATTTATGCTGATCAAGCATTGAACCATATGTGTGCCGAAGCTTTAAAATGGGGTATAAATCCTTATTATTGGTTTTTAAATTACTTTTGTAATTTGATAAAATTAGATGGTCCCTCAATCCCCGGTAGCCATGCTTCACCCCAACAACAAGAAGATTATTGTAAAGAATTAAATTCTTTGCTATATGAAGAGGCTCAAAGATTAATATTAGATAAAACTCAATATAATTTCGTTAAGGAAGGAAGTGGATTTGATGTCCCTGATGAACATATCGTCGATACAGTTAAAATAGGTAATTATGTAAAATATATTTCGGGAGATCTCAATGGCACTATAGCTAAAATAACAAAAAAAACACCAGATGGTAAAAGATGGTATACTGACGGAGGTCCAACTATCAAACCGTGGGAACAAGATCAAGAGTGGGAAATAACTGACTCCCCTCCAAAAAAAAAAACAGTTAAAAGAAAGGTTCCTAAAGTTGGTAGTAGGATAAAATATATTTTTGGAGACTCCAATGGCACCGTAGCTACAATTACAAAAAAAACAACAGATGGTAAAAGATGGTTTACTGACGGAGGACCAACGATTAAAGCCTGGGAGCAAGGTAAAAAATGGATTATTGTTGACTCAGATCCGAAAAAAACGTTTAAAAGCAAGGTTCCTAAAGTTGGTAGTAGGATAAAATATATTTTTGGAGACTCCAATGGCACCGTAGCTACAATTACAAAAAAAACATCAGATGGTAAAAGATGGCATACTGACGGAGGTCCATTGATTAAACCTTGGGAGCAAGGAAAAAAATGGATTCTTGTTAATTATGGTGGAGGATCAAAAAAAAATACAAGTAGAAAATCATCAAAAAAAACTCTATTAGACAATGAAGAACTTTCAAAAAATACAAAATCAAGGAAGAATACTGTTAATGGGAGACAATTATCAAAAAAATATAAAAGTACAACACAAACTAATATTTTTAATATTGATCTTCCAGAAAGCATAAATGAGGATGGAATTGACATTCATGAGGATGGTGATGAGGGTAAAACCTTTAAAATAATAAGTCATAATGTTGGAGGACAAACGATGAAAACTCATACTGGAAAAAGATTTCTGTCTGACTCTAGAGGATATTTCAATCATAACGGCGCTGAAATATTAAATACATATTTTATAAATCCTAAAAGTATTAGGGAAGAAGCAGATGTTACATGTTTCCAAGAATATCCTGGATTATTTTCACAGAGTGGTAGCCGTCAAACAGATTTATATATTCTTGATAAAAACACTCAATATGAAGAAACGGGCGATTTAAGAGAAAGAATACTAGAATACAAATCTCAATATAAAGTTAATGGAAAACAAATAGTTATAGTTAATTTCCACGGTAAAATTATTTCCGACACTTCTAGTTATAGACAAATAAGTAGTAGTATAGACCTTATGCTTGATCTTATCGAACTGTACGATAAATATGAAAATTTGATTATAATAGGAGACTTTAATTTTGAGTTAATGAATAATGAATATATAGAAGATACATATCAAAATATGATTAATACAAGAAAGAGAGGAACAGTGGGGGACGAAATACGTTCAAATGCTGAAAGAATAAAAGAGGAACTAACTAAATATATTGCATTTTTTAGGTTTAATTTCAATCTAATTATTCCAGATGAACCTACAAACACATGGTCATTAGTTTATGATGATTCTAATTTAGATAAAGAATATGAAAAAAACTATCAAACCACAGTAGATCAATGTATGATTTCTAAAAAATTTAATGGAATCAAATCTATTGAGTACGAAGTTCTTGATGGATATATGGCGGATCAAGTAAAGCCTGTCGAACTTTTACAAAATGACTTTGATCATGCTCCTCTTTTAGTTGAAATAAAATTAGATGAGCCTTATGAGATATAATACATTGTTAATCATATTTACTATGAATAGCTATCCGGAAGATATTGATAAACTAGATAAAAGTTATATCAGAAATAATCGAATTGATTTAGGCATTAGTATTGACAAGAATAAATAGATTATTTTGTAAATGTATATTAATGACTATTAATCATAAAAATATTAAATATGTATTTGGAGAAGATATAGTTAAATTTACAAAAAAAAGTTTTTTTCAAGAAGATGATCCTAATATTAAAGAATTATTAGGTAAAATTTTTTTTATTTTGGCAGATAATGCAAATGTCCAACAAGCTAGAAGTACGTTTTCGTTTGGAATTAATTATACTGATGAAGATTTATTTAACCGTATGTTAGCACTAAAAAGAGCAAAAAAAAGAAAAGATAAAAATCCTAATACTAAAACAGCTAGTAAACCAAAATCACGTCTCAAAGTTGTAAAAACCTCTAAATTAAAAAAGAAAGAGAAAAATACTCCCAAAGCTAGCCTAAAAGCTAAATCAAAAAAGAAAGATAAAGCCAATAACAGTGAATTAAAAAAAAAGCCAAAAGGAAAAAAAACTAGTACAGAATCAAAAAAGAAACCTGAATCAAAAGAAGAAAAACCTTCCAAAAAAGGTACAAAAAAAAAGAAACTGATAATAAAAAAGACAGATTTTAAGATTATAAAATATGAGGATGGTAGAATAAATTTTATTGAATCGTATAAATCCACAGTTCCATTTTTTAAGAAAGCATTAAAAACTCAATCACTTGGCAAATATCAGGAAACTTTAAAAATATATAACAATATTTTACCTCATATATTAAAATTAGCTAAAAAGGATACTATTAAATTAAGAAGAGATGGTATTACAGAAAAAATCGTGAAACATTTAGATAACTACGAAAGGATTAAACAAATTTTAAATACTAGACAAAGAGAAGATTTGTATATTGAAAACCAAGATGACTTATATTGCGCTAAACATGCTATTAATCATTTACTACAAGAAAATAAAGTAGTTATTGGAAGTTTGAATGATCCAATGGTTATATTAAATGAACCATCTGATGATAAACCTGATTTACAAATTAATATTAATGCTGTTTGTAAATCATTTATTAAGCCAAATGAACATATTCCAATCCATATGGGAGATATAGATAGAAAGGGAAAACAAGTGTCAAAAAATATAGAGTGGACTGATATTCCTAGGAATGGTCATTGTTCAACGCATGGTATGTTTTCAGAGGATGTTGTGAATTATATTTTAGTAAATATTTTAAATTTTACTACAACAATAATACGTAGAATTTCAATAGATACCACAATACCTACTCAAGAAGAAATAAGAGATTTAGAAACTAATGATAATTTTGTCGGTATGGTTATTTCTGTAGGACATGGAGAAACACAAGGAGCTCACTGGGTTTCAATTACAAGAAGTCCAAAATGTTGGAAAAATGATGCTGCCGGTGTATTGACAAGTGAAAAATTCACTTACCAAGATTCTATTAATAAATATTCAGTTTGTGGAAATTTAAATGTTTTATTAAGACATATTGAAAATGGAGCTAGAAGAACCGCTGGGAAATTAGCACATAATGTAGAATTACCCGAATACAGAATAGAAGGAATAATATGTGTGTTTTCTAATATTGATTCTTACTTAGGAAATTATGAAAAATAAAATATAAGTTTATAGTATGATTGAATGGCAATATAGGGATAAATCTAATAAATATCTCGATTGTGATATTTATTTTAATAGTATGATGACAAGACAACTTGGAGATAAGTGCCCCGAAGATTCCCACTGGCCTATTCCCGCACCATTAAGATCTAATAACGTATCTTTAATTAAAAAATATGAGAAGTTAAGGGTTATAGAGAGGGAATACATATTATATTGTAATTTTATAATAGTATTAAATAATGACAAGTATCAAATATCATTATTTACTCCCGAAGAAGGGGTGCGTTTAAATTTAAATACAGGAGAAAGTCATGAAATTAGAACAAAATTTTTTAGCAAAATTCTAACTGAGGGAGAAAAAGACTTAAAACTAATGACTACTCATATAAAACTTAGATTTGATTTTATTAATAAACATATGAAAATAAATTCCAACTTAAAAATACTTATACCCGGTAATAATGGAACAAATAATTTAGGATCTGGCTTAAACATTAGAACTTGGATTACTGAACATGGAACAGATATGTTTTATAAAAAATTCAAGATAAAATTAGATAATTTAGTAAATATTTTATTCAAAAATTGGCCAAGGAGAGTCTTTTGGGGCGGTTTAGAAATGACATATGGTGAAGAAAAAAAAGATTTATTACAACTTTGGAGTTCTGATTCCAAAAATTATGATGATAGAATAAGCGGAATTAGAAATGGTGTAAGTTATATTTCGGGAAGAGGAGACGCAATTAATGTAGGATTTCACCACAAAGGCACATATGGATTAGTTACATCATTATCTAAAGGTTCTCTTAATATTTTTAAAGATTTTGAATATAATAGAAATAATTATCTAAATGTATCATCTACTCCAATTTGGCAATGGAATTATGGTTCTAAACAAGAACCAAATTGGGTTAATTATGACTCGGTGTTGTCAAAGAAAATTTCTAGATATGTCTTAGATAAACCTAAAAATAAATTATTAAAATATTTTATTCATAACGGGAAGATAGCTTACATAATTGATTTAGAAAAAAAAATACAATATCCTGAAAATGATAAATCAAGTTATAAATCTATAAGAAAATCTAAATTCTCAAACTCAAAACCCGTTGCTAAAAGTAGTTTACCTAGAAAAGATAAATCAAATTTAAAACCTGAAATAAAATTAAATATTAACTCTTTAAGAAAATTAAAATATACAACTTGGGTATGTAAATATTGCGGTAATGTAAATAGTAAAGATAATACAATTTGTCTAAAATGTGGTATTAATATTTTAAAAAAGAAATCTATTCATACAAATGGACAATTAAATGAAGAAATAAACCATAAAATTAAAGAACAAGATAGATACGTACGCGTTCAAAATAACAATAAAACTAAAACTAAAACTAAAACTAAATCTAAATCTAAATCTAAATCTAAATCTAAATCTAAATCTAAAAAAAAAAAAAAAAAAAAAAAACAAAAAAAAAATAAAAAAAAAAAAAATAATTAATAAATTTTTTTAAAAAATAAAAAAAAATTATTTTAAAAAAAAAACAATTTTAATCTTTTATATTATTATACAAGATGAAATATGGAGGAGGATCTAAAAAAGAAGTAAAAGCATCAACAAAAAAGTCTAAGACCGACAAAAAAAATAAAATAGTGAAAATAGCATCAACAAAAAAGTCTAAGACCGACAAAAAAAATAAAATAGTGAAAATAGCATCTCAAGGTAAAAAAAGAGCTGAAGGAAAACCTAAAAAGGTATCTAAAGAGAAAAAGGGAGAAAAGAAAAAAAAGTCGCATGGAACAAAAGCCAAAAAGAAAGGCACCCAAAAGAAAGGAATGTCATTAAGTACGCATGAAAATGAACTTATAGACTTTTCAAATGAAGGAATAAACAACAATGCGTTTCACCCAATTTTAAATAAACGGATTAATAAACATCGTCTTAAATGGAGCAATGTTTCAACGAAATATGTCAAAAAGTATGAAAATGCTAGAAAGCGCCCTTTCACACCTAATAAAAGGTTCACACATGTTGTACCGGAGAGTGGATTTTTCAAGTAAATAATATTTGAAACGTATTTAAAGATTATTTTAGCATATAAGTAAATGGCTGATAATAAGGCAGACGATTTTTTTAAAGATAATTTAAAAATAGATTCTAAAAAAGTAGGTATAGTTATCGGAACTGGTGGTAAAAATATAAATAAAATTAGAAAAGACACCGGGGCTAATATAAACATTAAAAAAATAAACGATAGCCTTTCGAATTGTTATATTAATGGAACTGAAGCACAAGTTAAAGATGCTAAACAGTACATTGAAAAGGTAATAAATCAAACTATAGATAAAACTGAAAATTTTAGTAAAAAGAAGAATCAATATGTACCAAATAGACAAGAGCGAAAAACATTTTCCTACAATATGACTGATTTTCCCGGATTACCATGTAAATCATCTATTTCAACTGAAAATAATTACTTTCAAAATACATCAAAAACTTTTTCATCAATAGCAGAATATAAAAAACCGGTTGAAATAATAAGGGAAGAGGCTCCTAAATCAGGAATGGTAGACCTAAAAACATTATCTAATAAGTAATTTTTTAGACTTATTCTTCATAACAAGTCTAATTCTATTTTTCATCTTAGATACTTGCTTCCTTTTATTGTTGCTATTTTTATTTTTTTTTTGTCCAAATATTCATAACTTTTTTAGTGTTAAGTTTGTTATGAGTTTTTGAATATTTTTTTATAATTTCTCCCTTTTTTTTCCAACTTTATTTTTTAAATATATATATAAATTTTATTGAATTAAAGGAATAATTATTATTTTATTATGATAATTTTAGTTACTGGGGGTTCCGGTTTAGTGGGTTATGCAATAAAAGAAATTTGTAATGAATATAATCATAATTTTAAATTTCTATCATCCAAAGACTGTAATTTAGAAGATTTAAACGAAACTCAAATTTTGTTCGATTACATTAAACCCGATTATGTAATACATCTGGCTGCTTATGTAGGTGGGCTTTTTAAAAATATGAATAGTAAGGTAGATATGCTTGAAAAAAATTTAAAAATAAATTATAATGTGATAAAATGTTGCCATGATTTTAATGTGAAAAAATGTGTTTCTTGTCTATCAACTTGTATATTCCCCGACAAAACAAGTTATCCTATTGATGAAAATATGCTCCATGAAGGCCCTCCGCATGATTCAAATTATACTTATTCTTATGCAAAAAGATTTTTAGAAATTCATAGTAGAGCATATAGAGAACAATATGATGACAATTTTGTATGTATCATTCCAACAAACATCTATGGTCCAAATGATAACTTTAATTTAGAAGATTCGCATGTGATACCAGGTCTTATTCATAATTGTTATCTAAGTAAAAAAAAAAATAAGGATTTTATTGTTAGGGGAACTGGTAAACCACTAAGGCAATTTATATATTCAATTGATTTAGCAAAGTTAATAATGTGGACATTGCAAAATTATAATAGCCATAAAAGTTTAATTTTATCTGTTAATGAAAAAGAAGAGATGTCTATATCACAAATAGCCGAACTAATAGCCGATAAATTTGATTATAAACATAGAATAAAATACGATCCAAGTTATTCAGATGGACAGTATAAAAAAACAGCTGATAATAGTAAATTAGAATCTTTGATTAATTTTAATTTTACTGAAATAAAGAATGGAATCAATGATACTGTAGATTGGTTTTTAGATAATCAAGATATTGTGAGGAAATAATATTAAATTATTTTTAATTTGATTTGGTTATATACGATATTAGAATTGTTATGGTTTACTAAGTCTATGTTTTTTTTTAGATATTTTTGTGGATTTTCTATCAATTCATTAATCATTTCTTCTAAAATTTCTTTATCTTTAGCCTTAATGATATTTTCGGATACCATATCTTTTACTATTTTTTTTGGAGAGTCCTTATTAGGACCATTTAGAAAAAAAGGAAATTTAACATTTTTGTGTACTTTTTCATTATTCAGCTCCAGTAAAATATCAATACTGATTGGTTCTTGATTAACTAACTCATCGGGTGGTGGGAGACCGTATAATAAATACATTTCATGTCCAATTATGTTATACAATTCATCTAATTGATGTTCTAAATCTTTTACCTTTTGTTGATTAATGTTTTCTAACCATTTTAATCTATGAGTTTTCCCTACTTCTAATATATCTAATATTATTTCAATTAAATTAATATACATATTACACATTTTTAATATAAAAGTCTTATCAGGGTTAGTTTTTTTAACCAATTTCTTCATTTTTTTTAGAAAACTAATATTATTGCTTAATGATTTTATATTAAAAGATCCCTTCTGATAATCTTCTATATCACTTAGAAACTCGAAACCTTCATTCTTCCCAAACATAAGTACCATAATAGCATACATATCAAACAACTTCAATAACAGGTTTTGACTATATTTTCTTATTTCTGTTTTAATAATATAATCATCGTTTAGGGGTAAATAAAAAAACAACTCTAAAGGAGGTAAATACATAGGTGTCCCAGTTAATATATCATCCTCTCCAATTTTTAAATCTTTTTTCGTTTTCATCAAATCAAAATCTATAATAGCCACCTTTTTATTTTTACCTTCCTGTTTGTATACCATATTATCATCTTTCAAATCACGGTGATAAATACCTTTTTTGTGTAGATTGTAAACTATAAAAAAAATTTGTTTACATAAATTAGGCGCTTGTAATAAAGATACATTCAATGAAGCTAAATCATGATATTTTTCAATTATAGAATATGTATATGATTTATTAGATGATATTTTATTACTATATATTTTGGGCGTGATTTTACTAAATAATTGCTCAGATTGTAGTTTGATCATTTCATTTTGTTGTGTATATATATTATTTATATCATTTTCACTAATTTTATTATCTTTTTTTGATACACGTATTATTTTTTTTACATCAGGATAAATAGAACTGTTTATATCACAAATATTTGAATAACTTCCCGCTCCAATAAAACGTAGATTTCTATCTAATTTTCCATCTTTTAAACTATAATTTTTTTTATCTTTTCCTATAAGTTTAAATTTAAATTTTCTTTCAGCATCGTATCTACTTTTAGGCCTATAACATTTTATAGTATTTTTACTAAACAAATGTCCTCCCTTTTTAACTTTTTTAGTTCTCATATATGTATATAAGCAGAATAAAATATAAAAATAATTTATTAATTAAATATAATGAATGTTAATCATTTACCAAAAAATATAATTATTAGAATACTCAATTATTTAGATATAAACAATTTAGGTAGGTTAATGTTAGTTTCAAAAAATTTTTGTAAGATCTCAAAAACTTTATTTCTTAATAAACTTATTATGACAAGAAATACATACTTAAAAAAATTTTATTCTGAAATATTATTATTTTATATAAATGACAAATATAATTTTAATAATTTAGATACTATCGATATTAATTTTAATCCTATCTTATTCTATGAAATAAGATCTAAAAATATTATAGGAGAATTTATAGTTGATGTTATTTTTAAAAAATACGCATTTATTAAACCAAATTTTTTAGCATTTCTAATGTACGAATGGAATTCATCTTTAGAATATAGAATAAAAGAATATGTGATAAGATACAGAACTATAGAAGTTGAATATAATATAGAATTACTTGATGAAATTTATAATATTTCTAAATCCTATTTTGGAGAAAATTTTAATAAAAGTATAAAAATCACAAATTAATAGCAAAAGAATGCTTAGAATATCTGAGTGATATAATTAAAGAAAGTCAAGAACTATTCGTAAGGAATACTTTAAAAAATTGAAATATATTAAACAGTTAATTAAATTTTATAACAATAATGTCTAACTTCATTTTAATTGATGGGAGCTATTATATCTTTTATAGATTCTTCGCACTTCTTAATTGGTGGAAGCTGGCTAAGAAAGATGAACCTTTAGATAATCCTATTGAGTCTGAAGAGTTCCTGGAAAAATTCAAATCTACATTCAAATCTAAAATTAAAGATATATGTAAAAAACTAAAAATTGAAGATTCTAATATTATGGTAGGCAAAGACTGTCCTAGAGCAGAAATATGGAGAATGAAAGTATTTCCCGATTATAAAGGAACTAGAGTTAACTACGAAGATGATGCGGCGACCAATCCCGGTGCATTCTTTAAAATTGCCTATAATGAAAATTTATTTGAAGAATGTGGTGGTACAATATTGTATCATAATAATCTTGAAGCAGATGACTGTATTGCTCTAACAACTAAATATATTACTAAGACTTACCCACAATCTAAAATTTACATTATAGCTAATGACCACGACTACTTTCAGCTTCTTACTGATAATGTTTCATTATATAACCTGAAATTTAAACAGGTTAATACTGAGAAAAATTCTTATCCAGATCCTAAAAAGAACTTATTTATTAAATGTGTAACTGGCGATACTAGTGACAATATACCTAGAATATTTAATAGATGTGGATCTAAAACTGCTGCTCAGTTATATGATGACCCTGATAAATTTGAAGCTAGACATCTTTGCGAAAAAGCTGATAGTAAATCTATTTATGAGAGAAATCGTCTAATAATAGATTTTGATAATATACCAGAATCACTAGTAGAATCATTTTATAAAAATACTCTTAAATTTAGATAATTATATTTGAATTATTATAACACCAAATGTAATAAATGTTGTATATGATAACAATTCTTTTCTCTAAAAACTAACTCTTGTAATATGTGTTTACTCTTAGTTTTTAAAATTCATATAGTAAGATATAAGACCTGTTATATTTAATACGCATTTAAATTTTTTCTATTATATATGTGTATTGAGATTCTATTTTATCAAAATGTGTACCCATAAGTAATATAATTTTATTTTTTTCATTCGCCGGACCAATCAAATCATAGCAGATTTCTAATAGTCCATCAATTATTTGAGAATATGATAATGTTTTTGTCCAAGTAATTGGTATCATTAATTTAGGTCTATTATTTATTTTTTTTGTTTGAAATAATACAGTAATTCTAATCTGAGGCAGTAAAGAGTATTCATAAAATTTATCAATATCATTAATTGTAGTCTTGTTTAATTGAAATATTTTAGTTTTTTTATTTGGGAATATTACCTTTAAATTTATATCATCGTTAAAATAATTTGAAATAATAAAATATAAATAATCTTTATTTACATATGTAAGATATTTAACCAAAATTTTATCTTTAGAACCTAATTCCATTGTATACCAATCATTAATGAATTTATATTTTTCTAAACTATTATCAAAATGTTGTGTTATTTCGTATGGTATAAGTAGATTTCCTTCATCTGTATAATCCATATTTCTTATCAATTTGCCTTCTTTTCCTACAAAAAAGGATTCTAAATAATTAACATTACTAAAATGTAGTAAATCTCCTAATTTATATATATTACTATTTTTAATATCAGATATATTAGATATTATAGTTGTGTCATAACCTTGATTGTAAAAGGAATACTCTTTTGCGTAAAATTTGGTATTGTACATATTAGTTTAAAGTAAATTAATATTTTTAAATGATTATTTGAATTATTTTCAATATCAAAATATTTTTACATATTAATAAATTTTATATAAAATCTAAAAATAATTCTAATTACTCAACATTAATGCGTTTATATTTAAAATACTTGAAGTTTATTAATTTAATTTATTATAATTTATTTATAAATTTAGTAATATTAAAATAATTGTTAAGTATATAGCCATGAACCAAATTTTATCTAATAAAGTTGGAGGAGGAAAAAAAGAATGTCGCGGATGTATTAAAACAGTAATGAAAAATAAATCAGGCAAAAAGTATGTTAAAAAATGTAGAAAACGGACCATTAGAAAAAAAAAGTGCCGAAATAAAAAGAAATGTAAAACACAAAAAGGTAATCGTAAAAATAAATGTATAAAAAAATGCGCTACTAAAAAATGCAAAATTAAAAAATGTAGGAAAATGGGAGAATGTGAAAAAAGGTCTAAGAAAAAAAAATTAAGGAAGGATGTTAATGTAGTTTTAGACACCCCAATTTTTGGTAAATGTACAAGTCCTCCCGAAGATGTTAATCTTGGAGATGAATGTAGATCATTCGATAGATGTGTGGATAGCGAATGTGTGGGGGCAGATATTGCTGATCCATGTGTTAAAGGTAAATGTAAAATTATAGAGGGTTCGAAAGAACCTAAAGAACCTAAAGAAGAAGATAATAACCGTAGAAATGTTGGGGGGTGTACATCTCCCCCTCAAGATATAGAGCCTGGGGATGATTGTAGATCATTTGACAGATGTATTGATAGTAAATGTGTTGGAGCCGATTCTTCAGATCCGTGTGTGAAAGGTAAATGTGAAATAGTAGATAAGATTTCAAATAAAAAGAAGAATAGTTAGGTGAATTTATGAATACACAACAATTAAAGAAAGGAGGTAAGCCTTGTTTTAAAAATAAAGAATGCGAATCTAATTTGTGTGCTAAAGCACCAAATAACAAGATAAATCCAAGGATGAAGAGAATGAAAATTCATGGTTGCCGAACTAATAAAGAAGGATATGAACCATCTTACTGGGATGGACATAGTGCTGAGACAATGACGAATTAATTATTTTTATAAATTAAAATAGTTTATAATATTAGGTAATGATTAAATATATTTACGTAATATTAATACTAGCAATAATACCTGGGATGATAAAAAAACAAGTTGATTTTTTTTCAGAAAAAAAGCCAAAAATAGTTATATTTTTTCATATTTGTAGTTTACGCAATTGGAAAAGAATATTTTTGGAACAAATAAATCTCATGAAAAAATCAGGGCTTTATTATGATGCTGAAAGTATAAATTTAGGATTTTTAGGCGAAAAAAATAAAATTTTACCATTTCTCAATGATAAAATAAAATTAGTATATCATAGTAAAAATATAAGAGAATATGAAAAACCGACAATAAATAAATTATTGGAATTTTCAAAAAAGTCTAAAGAACCATACCATGTTTTGTACCTACACTCAAAAGGTGTAAGTAAAAAAGAAACAATGAGCGAATGTATTAAACATTGGAGATTAATGATGAGTTATTATTTAGTTTCAAATTATAAAAAATGTTTAAATTATCTAAAAATTTATGATACTATAGGTTGTAATTTAAGTATGGGTTTTTTCAATGAAAAAAGAGACAAATATCCAAGATGGTGGAATTGTAGGTTTGATACAGAAAAACATTTTATACATTACTCTGGTAATTATTGGTGGAGTAAAACCGACTTTCTAAAAAAGAATAAGTTTATTATTGAAGATGAAAATAAAAAAGGCTGTGGAAAAGATTGGTACTTGCTCACAGAAAGATGGCTTTTATTAAATTTGCCTAAGATAAAAGTATTAGAGATCAAATCTACACCAGAAACACATTTATATTATAAAAAATATGATTATGAGTTTTTTAAAAAGAAGAAAAAATTATTTACAATAGATAGAAATCTAAATAAGATTTTCATTAATAAATATTTTTAATTATTTAGGCATTAAATTATGCCTTAAAATTTTGATCAAAATTCCAAATACCGTGTCCGTCATTTCCAATTCTTTTAACTTGTGAAATCATTTTTGAAATATCTTGTATAGCTTTAACTTGTTCTTCCAAATATTCTCCTTCTATAAAATCAGTGAATTGAGGGTCTGTGCACTTTTCTCCAACATTATGAACATTAAGTAAACTTTTATATACTATTACTTCCATCTCAAGAGCTTTTTCAAGTGCCAATAGAACATCTGATTTTGTATCAGATTTATCCGATAAAAAGTCTAAATCAACCTTTTCTATTCCATCTAAAGAAACTGTACCTCCTCTCATATTCTGATATTCCATAAGTTTATGAGCATGTTCTCTTTCTTCCTCTGAAGACTTTCTAAAGAATTCGGCAATATTATTTAATCCTATAGTATTTCTGTCAAAATAACTCCATATTATATGATATTGATATGAAGCCCAGTATTCCATTTGTATTTGTTTATTAACCGCTTTTTCACATGATTCATGCCACATGGGTAAAAAATAATATAAATTTAACTTTAAATAATTTATTAATATTTTGTAGCAATCCATAAGTTGCTAATTTCATAATTCCTTTCTGAATACTTTTTTTACTCGTATTAAGAAGCTTTAATCTCTATTCTTTTAGCGCAACTTTTTCTATATGTATAGTCATCCTTACCTTCCATACAATCATCTAATAAATCCCGTATTTCATCATAAGTTCATCATATTTTTAATCTATGGATCCATATTAGATAATTTTGATGAAGTTGTTTGGTTTTTTTTATTATTTTTTTTGTATTTCTAGTCATATAATATATAAGTATAAAATTTTACAATCACTAATTAATTTTTGTTATTTGAATTATTTCTGAATCTTTAATATTTTGCAGATTATAATTATCAATATTTTCTATACTTAATTTCATTTTATTTAATATTTCTAGTTGTGATTTATCCAAATTAGGAAATATTACATTATATTTTATGTATAGATCTCCTCTTTTTAAATTATTAATTAATCCAAATCCAACTATTCTTTTTACCTTTTTATTTATTATAGGTTTGTCATATTTAATCTCATACCATTCATCATCTAAATGTTTATAGTTAAATTTAAACCCATTATAAATTTCAAAAATAGATATATTTTTTTTAAGTAACAAGTCATAATCATTAATTACTTCATATTCTGATTTCTTTGGATTAATATAAAATATTATATCTCCAGATATTTTCTGATTTTCTAAATTTCCTTGATTTTTAAACACTATCTCTTTTTCTTTTGACCATATTGAAAAATTAACATTTTTCTTTTTGTACATTGTACCTTTACATTCTGTGCATAAGTGTTTTTTTTCTAAAAATATTATTCCTTTTCCATCGCAAATTTCACATTTTCTATAAACCGGTAAGTTAAGATTTTTTTCAATATTGTTATATATATCTACCAAATTTATATTTAAATTTAATACTAAATCTTCGCCTTTTTCTAATTTTTTAGGACAGGGACTTTTAACTGTTTCATAAAATTGCTTATAATTATTTATATTTTCAGAAGAAAATTCATCCCTAATTTTATTTATGGTATTAGATATTTTTGTTTTTCTTTCAGGAGTAAGAAACTGTTCTGATAATTTTACTATTTCTGGAGGTATAGACATGTTTATTTTATTAAAAAATTTTTTTAAGAAGTTATCATCATATTTTTCACCATTAACCTTCCCATTTTTAACTAAATTCATGTAAGCCTCGTTTATTTCTTGGAATTTAATTTTTGCCTCTTCTTGATTATTTATATTTCTATCAGGATGCCATTTCATAGCAAGCTTTTGAAATGATTTTTTGATTTCAGAAGCATCAGAATTTTCATTGACACCTAAAATTTCATAATAATCCATTAATTAATAAAGATAAATAACCATTATATAGTTTTTTTTATAAAAAAATTGAATCTTTAAAATACTTAAAGGTTATTATTTATTAAAAATTAAAGATAAAGACTCTTAAATGACCGAAATAACAAATATTAATAATGACTTAAATGCCCCAAATCCAACCAAATTAAGAATATCTACTATGACAGCTACATGTTGTCTAGGAGAAACAATTGATTTAGAACAATTATATAAAAATGTTGAAATTAATTCCTTTTTAACATATATAGATTTTGGAGGCTTTCCAGCAAAGGGGTTTAATCCAAAAAATATTTCTGAGAAAAAAGCAAGTAAAAAAAAGCTGTTTTACAATCAAATAACAACTATCTTACAACTTATGCCTGGAATAACTATCAATGTTAAATTATTTAACAATGGAGCTATATCAATGACGGGTTTAAAGGATGAAAAATATGGTATAGAAGCGATAGAAAAATTTTCTAAGATTATTAATGATGTATGTAATTTAAATTCTAAACTTACTAAGTTTAATATAGTTTTAATTAACAGTGATTATCATATAGGTTATGAAATAAAAAGAGATATTTTACATCAGATATTAATTAAAAATTTCAAAATTTATTCTTCATATGAACCTTGTATTTATCCTGGTGTTAATTCTAAATACTTTTGGAATGAGGATTACAAAAACAATGAGTACATAGGTAGATGCTATTGTTCAAAGCCTTGTGAAGGGAAAGGAAACGGGAAGGGCAATGGAAACTGTAAAAAAATAACAATATCGACCTTCCAAAGTGGTAGTGTAATAATTACGGGCGCAAGAAATAAGGTACAAATTAAAAATGCGTATGATTTTATAAATAATATATTTAGAGAATATTACGATATTCTAAAAAAGGAGAACGCTCCTTTTTTAGAATTAGAAGATACTAATGTAAAACAAAATAAGAAAGTCGAAGATAGTATTGTTTATTTGAAAAAATCAAATATTAAAATTTTATATCAAGAAGAATAATATCTTAATATATATTAATTATGCCTAAAAAGAATAAAAAAATTAAATTTAGTAGAAAAAAACCAATAGACTGTAAAAATAAGAATTATTGGGGATGTTCTGATGATTGTCAGTGGAATTGGGGAGTTAATTCAAATTTTGGCGAATGTAAACCTAATTTTTTAAACAAAAATATCGTAAAATGTAGTACAAATGATTATGAAAACTGCTCAGATCCGTGTGTTTGGAATGGCTCAAAAATTACGGGAAATTGTATGGTTAATAAAAATAAATTACATAATCAAACAGTGGAAGAATTAGAAAAAATAAATTCACAAATTAATAATTTTACTGATTACATAAATCATTTATATTCTCTTAAAACACATAAATTACTAACACTAAAAGAAGAAAGAAGCACATTATTAAGAAAAATCAAACATATAGCTGAAAAGGATAAGAATTTATCAACCAGTAAAGAAAATGTTGAAAATCAAATAAACCAAAGAAAAATACTAAGAAAAGAATATAGAATGTTATCAGAGGAATTAGAAAATATTGAATTTATTCTTAAGAGATTTGAATAATTTTAATTACATTAGGACAGTTAATGAGTTTAGTATTGTACAGAAATTTTTTTTTATAAATTACTTTAAACTAATAAATATTTAATTACTAGTTTAAGAATATTTTGACCGACATTAATTTATACATCAAGCTCCTAACATTCCGATATCACGATAAAGTCTGGACTAAGTTTCCCGAATGTTTCTAGATTCTGGTGTTGACATTGATTCATATCATCTTACCCGATTTCCCAAGTCTGATGGGCTTTGCTGTGTTTTTCACAAAAAGGGTAAATAAATCATATACAAAATACTTTAATTAAAATAAGCAACGCCACCCATTCCACACATAATTCTTAGTATATTATAATTCAGGGCATACACTGTGATATTACATTCTGGTAAATTATCACTAAATTTAATGTTTAATTGACTATTATCAAATCTACTAAAATTACATGAACCTGAAGGTTGATAATCTTCAGGATTCATAGAAAAAGAATATAAATATATAAAACTATCGGGTACATTGGTGTGTCTTTTATACGGTTGATAAAGCCTCAAATATAAATTATCCATTTCTATAGTTCTTTCAACTCCATTAAGTAATAATTGTGTATTCTCTATAGGATCTAAATATGGACCATCTATAGAATTACTAAAATTAAACCAATCATTCTTGTGGGAATTATCTACAATTTTAGTTGTCCACACCAGTTCTAATACTGGATGACTAAAATTTAATTTTATATTTATATTAGAATTATTAATCGAAATATTATTTTTATTAATTTGTACTTGCTTTATTAGATATTCGTGTTTACTTTGAGCGAAATATCTTCTCTCTTGACTATCCAAATATATGTAATCAATCAATAAATTCAAATTTTTAATAGAATAATTTTTTGATGGTATATTATTACTATCAGATATCCATACATCTCTAAATGGTCTTAATTTTAGTGCTAATCTTACATCATGGTACTGAAGAGCTACAAGTGGCAACGAAAGCCCATTTTCCTGTGTGAACCAAAAATATAGTGGTATTAAAAATTTACCATTCTTAATACTGTCCGAATTATGTGATCCAAATGGGTTTTTACCTATCATATTATTAAATGCTAATTTCTTATTTTCTTGTATAGTTAAATCAGACCAAATATTCATCCATTCTCCAGTGTGAGAATCAATAAGTGTATCACCAATATATATATCAATCTTTTCAATTATGCTGTGGCCTATTGAATTAGTATATCCGATATCATTTTCATCATTTAAATCATCAAGTTCTAATTGTAATATCATATTATTTATTAAGTCTCCATTTTTTGGAATAATACAATTAAGCGTTGTTCCAAATTCCAGTTTTTCTTTAAAATATGCTTTTCTTGATTCCAATGAAAAATTAGTATATTTTTTATAAATTTTTTTAAAAAGAGAAATTTGAGGAGTTCCAGTTAAATGTCTATCTTGATCTCCACGGGCTACAAGTTCCAATAATCCTCCAGTCATATATTATAAGTATATTATATTATTTAAGTTTAATTAACTAAAATTTTATTTTAAAGATATTTTTATATTAATAATATATGAGTTCAATTAATAAAAATAATTATTTTAATAATTTAAGTGTAGATAGGTTAAATGTTAAAAATCTAAAAATAATAGAAGATTTAAAAATCAATAATGATAATGGAAATTTTATTTTTACAAATTGTTGTTCTGAACTGACTAATAAAACTATCAATTCTGAAGTTAATAATATAAGTAATTTAGAATTCAATAATTTCAAAAATAATTCTCCTAATACTCTATTTTATTGGAATAGTATTGGAGAGCCTTCTCACATTAATCCGCCGAAAGAAGAAAATAGTATATTATTATTTAAAGATGGTATTATAGAATGGGTATCCATTGATACACTAAATTTAAATATTAACCCAAATTTTGATACTAATACAGTTAGTACTGCTGAAACTGGCGCTATTTATGAAAACAATAGTGATTTAGACCCAGAACCAGAGCCGGAACCGGAATTTGAATCAGAATCAGAATTAGATATTTCATCTGAAAGTGAATCAGATTTTTTTATAGAACCTGAACCTGAAAAACAAAATGAATTGGTATATAACCCAAAAAATGCCTTTATCGATTATAACTTTAATAATTTACTAGGTCCAAAAAAAGATGATAATACTATTATTTCAAAATGTTATTTATATACAAATAAAGAAGATAAATCGTTATTAGTTCACGTAAATGGAATACCAGATTATATTCCAAAGTTTAGAAATAATGAAATAAAAGGAAAATGGGATGATACTAATGAATTATCAATGGTAGGTAAGCCTAATTCATACACAATTGCGGTTTCTAACAAAGGATGGGTCATAGATAATAAACAGCATGGAGACCCTTTAAAAATTCCATTATTTCCTAAGGTATGTAATTTTAAAAATATTGAAAATCTTTCTAAATATGAAAGATATTGGAATAATGAAAATGATGATTGGTATGAATATTGTAATAATCCTTATGATTTACCATTAGGACCAATAGGTATTTCAAAAAATGGTATTTTATTTTATAGTCATTTTTTTGATACTAATTTTAAAGACGGTGTATACGGACAGTATTCAGAAGTTAACGATATGCAAGGTGGTCATCCTAATCCGGAAAATGTATACCACTACAAAAAATTTCCAATAACATCTTTTAGTTTTAGAACAGAAGTTGAGTATGAATTAGATGAATCTAATGTAGTACCTATATTAAATGAACATCTTACAAAAAAAGGTATGTTATATCATTCCCCTTTAATAGGTTATGCTTTTGATGGATATCCTATTTATGGACCAATCGGATTCAATCCAAATGATAATTCCGATCTTAATAATAGATCACTAAAACTTATTCAAAGTAAGTACGATGGATCATTAGATAAATATGAGAATCCACAATATAATAGTGAATCTACTGGAGATTTAGATATATGCAATGGAATTTTTTCTCCGACACCCGAGTATCCATTGGGCGTTTATCATTATCACACCACTCTAAAAGGATTTATAAATAAAAATAATAATTGGGAAGTTTATACACAAATAAGTAGTAATAATTTAGTTTCTTCATCCAAAGTGCAGATTTTAGATGGGGTTTTAAATAAAATATGTGTTCCACAATATCCATACATAATTGGAAAATTTCACGGAATCCCCGAAAGCAATAATTTTTTAAGTTTAAAATTAAATACAAATAATGATGATTTAAATTTTTTTAGTGCCTTTAAGAAAGATATTGAAGATATTATTTTTAATAACCCATCTAATATAAAATACAAAAATAATAAATATTATATTTTAGAACAAACAGGTAAAATTCATATAATAGATACCATAACAGGAATATTATATAAAAATTTTATAGATTTAAATATAGATTTAGAGTTCACCAATGATGATATTGGTTTATTTGATATGTGTTTTCACCCAAATTTTGAAAATAATAAAAAGTTTTATTTATATTTTTCAGATAAATCCCCAAAAATAAATATGAATCATAGAAACTATATAAGAGAATATGTACTCAATGAAGATAATATAGTAGATTATTTCTTTGCCAAAACTATTTATTATGTAGATTTCCCTCAAGCCAACAATAACGGAGGAAGTATTGTATTTGGTCCTTTAGAAGATGATAAACATTACATGTATGTAAGTATTGGAGATGGAGGAGGTAAATATGATAATGAATATTTACATACTGGGTATGAAGCAAATGAGGATAATATTATTAAAACTGGAAATTTAGGTAATGCCCAAGATACTAGCAATGTTCATGGATCAATATTAAGAATCGATGTTGATTATGAATTTTTATCAGGTCCTGAAAATATAGATATAAATATAATAAATAATAAGATACAAATCAATGATCAAGAAGCTGAAACAATATATTTAGAAAGAGGCAAAACATACCGTTTTAACACCAAAAATATTAATATATTTTTAGATGATCCTTTTTATATAAAAACAGAAATTGGAATATTTAATTCGGAATACATAAGTAATAATGACGGTAATAATAATAATTCCATTATTTTAGATATACCATTGAATTGTCCAGATAAATTGAAATATTCGACTAATAATTATCAAGGGGAAATTATGGTAATTGATCCAATTAAACAATTAATAAATAATAAATTAATTAACTGTAGAACCATTTATTTTTCTGATGATGGAAATAATATTAAAGTTATAACTACAAAAAATATAATTTTTAGTGAAGAACAAAATGTTTCTGAAATACAAAAAACTTTAGATTATGTATCATCAATTAATCCTACAATTTATTTAGTTATGGGGGAAAATTATATATTTGATACAAATAATTTAACCGAGAATCTTATTTTTGGGTTAGATAAAGAATTTACTAATTTAATAAATTTAGAAGTACATGAATTTAATAGTAAAAAAATGATAAAAATAAATGAAAATACTCCGAAAATATTTTATTACAAAACAAGTGATTTATTTGGAATAATAAAGATAAAATTTCCAATTATTATACCAAGTGATGGACATAACATATTTAATTCTCCTTACCATGAGAATGAAGATAAACCAGAAATATATGCATATGGATTCAGAAATCCAAGAGATATATGTTTTAAGTTAGGAGCATATCATAATTCTTTATTTGTTATTGATCAAAGTGAAAATGAGTACGAAGAAATTAATTTGATAAATTCATTAGATTATGAAAAAGAATATGTGTATCCAAATTACGGTTGGAGGAAAAAAGTCGGCAATTTAAAATTAGATGAAATGTTAAAACATGATATAAATGATAATTTTATAAAAGATCCTATTTATGCATATAAACATAAAAAAAATAATAATATAGTAGGTGGTATTTATTATGAAAAAGAAAATTCTTTATTAGATGATAAATTTATTTTTGCAGAAAAAAGTGGAAATATGTTTTATTTGAAAGAAGAAAAAATAGGTGTAAATTCAGATTCTTCCTCAAAAATCTGGAAAAAGGGTATTATAGAATTGAACAATGTTAATGATTACAATATACACAAAATATTGAAATATACGATAAATAATAAGCAAGAAATATTCATTATCTTGAGAAATAAATTAAATAATATAGGAAAAATTTACAAATTAACATCGACCAGCCAAGAATTACAAATTTCAAGTATTGTAAAATTACTTTAGAAGTCTAATTCTATTTATAAATTATTTAAATAAATTTATTATATTAATATAATATGAGTAATAGATTTAAACATTTAAATAGTGAAGTACGGTCTAACGTATTTCATAATTTAAACATAAATCACACAATTTTTGCTGATAACGCAGAAATTATAGGAGATGGTTCTGGCCTTACTAATATTAAAAAAAAAAACGGAACTCTTGAGAGAGTATTGCTATCAGATGATTTGGAAACGAATAATAATTCAAACATTATAAACGAAGGGACATCTCAAATAAGTGTATCTAATAAAATAGTTAGATCAAATGACAATAACATAATAAATTCAAGTCTCAAATTTAATAAAGATGTTTCTTCTAAAATTACTGCAATACAAAATATAAATAATATTTCAAAACTCAATAAATTAAGTATCAACAATAACATAAATATGAATAATAATTCAATAAAAAATATAAAGGTAATAAGTCCTTACACTGATTTAAGATTAAATAACAAAAATTTTGGAAATGTGCATGTCCCAAATAATTTTGATGTTTCAAATAATAAAGAGACAGAAAGAATATTTAACATACCCAAGAAGGTAATTAATAATATATTTAGTCAAAAAAATGACAAATATAATTTAAATCTTAATGGAAAAAGAATAATCGAATTAGCAAACCCAACCGAAAATTCAGATGTAGTTAATAAAGGCTACTTTGATTCCAAAATACAAATTATTTCTACATCTTCTATAATCGTTAATAATAAAAAAATAGAAGTTAATATTAATAATAAGTCTTGTTTAACTAAAGATGAAGAAGGTATAAAAGTTAACCCAATAGTAAATGAAAACAGTAAGCAAATGTCTGGTATTAATTTATCTAAAAATAATCCAGTAAAATTAATTGAATTTTATGGTTTCAATCTACCTAATATAAATAACTCTAATGAATCAGGAATGATATATATTCTTGACTCAATAACAAATAAAGCATCACAGAGTCATAAAAAAACAATAATTTATAGTGATTCTTATAAATGGATTGATACTACAACAAATATATTAGTTGAACATTGTCTTATACCTGAAAAAAATTGGAATTTAACTCTGAATAATCGTACTATTGAAAATCTTTATAGTAATTTACATTATAAAACTGTCTATATTGATAATTATGAAATTATTAATGAAACCAATGTAGGACTTAATCACGAATACATATTTGAATTAGATTCTAAGATTTCAGAAAAATCTATAAATATACATTTTGGATATAAAAACCATAATGACTTATACATTCCTTATGAGACAACTATTTTAGAGAATAATATTTTATATTTAAAAATTACACACCAGACACTAAATCTAAAAACATTATACATGTTTTCTTACATTAATGATAATTTGATAGAAAACTCATATGATATTGGATCATTAGAACCCGAAGAAGAACCTGAACCCGAAATTGAATATTTAAATTTAGAAACTATACTTTACGCTAAATTTAATATTAATCCTAAATGTAGTAATAAACCTTTTATAGAGGGTCCCAAATTTAAAACTGATTATTCAAATCCTAAACTATTTATTAATAATGAAATAGGAATTGGTAATAATTCATCATATTTTATATTTGACTTTAATTCTAGTGTAGGAAATCATACATACGCATTTAAATATAACTGGTTTAGTAACGATAATGTTAGTGTTTATACAGTGTTGAAATATTTCTCAATTAATTTAAAATTTAATATAGAATTTAATAATTCATATGATATTTTAGATATAAAATATTACAGTATAGATACAATTAAGAATCAATGGTCTTATTTTTATGGAAAACCCACTATTAATAGACGAACTATAGATTGGAATCCTCCCGAAAATAAGATAACATTAGACTACATACTTAATGACCATTTTTATGGTTTTACTAATACTATAGAACCAAATATAAAAATTGTAAAAATTCCTGTAATTCAGGACACAATTTTTTTTATTGATGGAATAATGATTCCAGAACCCGAACCTGAACCAGAACCCGAACCTGAACCTGAATTAGAACCTGAACCGGAGCTTGAGCCTGAACCGGAACCGGAATTATTAGAAATAGAACCAGAATTAGAATCTGAACCTGAACCCGAGCCAGAATTTGCCTTAAGATTAGAACCCGAGCCCGAACTAGAACCTGAACCTGAATTAATTGAGCTAGAATCAGAATCTGAACCAGAGCCAGAATTAGAAGTTGAAATCATGCCATTATTAATTCCAATGTATTATTTTTCACCTATTATGTGGCTAAGAACTCCAGATCTAGTCTGGTCTTCATTTAATGTTAATCAAAATGTTTCAGGATACATATCAAGCTATTTTAAAAATACCGGAATAATATTTAAAAATTTTAGTGGAGATAAGTTAGTTGAAGAAATAGATAGTGTATATCAATTTAGTAACACTTATGAATTATTTCTAAATAAATTTCCCGGAAATATTTTTAATGAGATTGATGAAAATTTGTTTTGGAATGAAATTATTGAATACAATTTAAATAAAAAATTTGTATCTTACGAATCATCTAATTATCTTTTAGAAAGTTGGAAAAATGGTTTAAAAGTTATCAATTTAAATAATCCAATTCTTTACTATGGAAAGTACTATAGTACATTGTTATTATCAATTAATGGATACATTGGTTTAGATAACATAAATTCTATAATTATTCCAAATAATTCATTTGATAATGATTCAGTCGGTTCTTTTAGTTATAATGTTCCTACAAATTGGAATAGTAATATAACTCAAAATTTACAAATGTTAATAGTAAACAAAGAGTCTAATATGCATGGAATCGACCAAACTGAAATAAATGGAAATAATTATTTAGTAATTAATAATACAACTATAGGGTTATTCACTCAATTGGATGATTTTATAATTGGTGATAAATATAGACTTTCAATTACAATAAAAGCACATATAATTACACAAAATAAACATAAGATTTTGATTAAATTAACTAATTTAGACAATACTCATGAAGAAATAATTTGGAATGAAAAATTAAATGAAATTTCAACAATAAATGTTTTCTTTTTTGCAAAATACACAAGTTACAAAATATATATTTTCAATAATTCAGATCTTACCTTTAGTAGTACTAGTATTTCTAATAAATTTATAATACCAAATTATCCAATTAATACAAATGTGTTCAATCTATCTAGTGGATTGAACTATTTAGGATCTCCTTTATCTTCAACAAGAGATATAAATATAGTAGCACTATCTTCAACCAACTTAATTTCTGAAATAAATACACTTAATTATTACATAACAAATACAAATTTGTATACACAACTTGGATCTGGATTCATAAATTTAAAGATACTTTCTAATAATCTGGTATCAACCAGTTTCAATTCTTCTACATTTAAAATTAGACTAACAGTTACTCCTTCATTAGCTAAGACAAATGCTGGATTTGGTATAGAAATATATCAAAATTTTAGTAATACAACTAATCTTAGACCTCCATCATATAATTTTTCAAATATTAGAAGTAGTAGTGCTCCTTTATATACAGGTTTATGTTTGATCTCAAAACCTTCCAGCGGTTGGAATGAGACTGAAATTATTGAAACCGAAAATATAACTATAAACGATATAAATTTTAACCTATATACTAAACCATTAGCACAATTCTATACAATTGTAATTTGGGAAATTCAAACAGGTACACGCCTTGCGAATATTGAAATAGAACCCATAACAAATGACTTATCGATAGGGTTAATATATGAGGAATTAAATCCAATCATTTTAGATAACTTAGCAATAGATAATGTTAAAAAATACAATTTTCTTGAAAATTGGAATTTATTTAATAGTAATAATATTTTAGAAGATATCAATATTTACAATACTAATAATCAATTTCTGTCTTCAGATCTTCAAAATGCGAATAATACAGAAGAACTAAATTGGCATATAGATTTAGGAGTTGGTAATTACATATCAATTTTACCTGGATACAAAATTAAAACTAGAATATTAAATTTAGAACAGAATATAAGTTATAATATTGATTTTCTAGTTTCTAAAAATAATAGTTATAATTATGAATATATTACTACTAATACATATTTAGATATAAATAGTAGTTTAATATCAAAAAATCAAATTCAAGATGATTACACGTATGTTCAAAGTAATGATATAACAAAATATTTTACATTTGAATTTAATAGTGCGGAAGATTGTTATATCAAATTATCAAATGGTGATAATTATTATGAGATTATCTTAGGAAATAATGAAAATACTACTAAAATTTTTAAAAATTTCCTAAGCTTGGTCGAAATAACCCCTTCTAATATTCAGAGTTCATTTACAAAAATTAATAACAAAATTTCATTTTGGGTAAAAGTAGTTAAAAATAATTTAACTACCAACATAGTTCTTGGAAGTGGCTCCATAATAAATAATTCTGAAAGTATAATATTCGAAATATCAAATGAATCATTAAATTTTAATACAATATCTATTAAATCTGATATTTTTGCTGAATGGAAATTTTATCAAAATTATGGTGTAAATTTATTTTTGGATAACAAGTTAGTTAGGTTTGATAATACAAATAGATATAATGATATTTTCAATAATATAAATTTAATTCACAACACCTCTTCTAATTATATTGATTTAGAAATCGAAAATACATCAATATTCGATGATATAATTAAAATAAGTTTGGTTAATATTTATGAAAATACAATAGAAAGTCATTCATTATTAGATAAACATTTCAATAATTTAAAAAATGATTTAATATTCTATTTATCTTTTGATAGTAATACTGTATCTACAAGTACTGTAATAGAAAAAGTTAATAATAGAACTATATTATTCAATAATAATTATATTGAACTTGTATCCGGAATTATAGATACATGCTTTAGAATAAATAATTACCGTATTTTACTTAATGAAGTAATAAATATGAATTATAATGATCACTTATCGATTAGTTTATGGTTCAAATATAATAATTCAACGGGATGTTTAGTTTCTTGTTTTAATACAAGAATAGGTTTTAATAATACATCAGGCGATATAATAAAAATAAATTTAGAAAATGGGAAAATTAAGTTTACCTGGTATAAGGAGCATATTTATTTAGAAAGTGATATTATAGATAATAATTGGCATCATTTGGTATGTACTTATAATAGATATGTAAATACTCTTTCAATTTATTTAGATGGAACATTGAATAAAGAAAAAAATTTAGGTTTTATAATTACTTTTCCAAGAAACTTTACAACAGATAATAATTGGTTGATTGGATGGGATGATAAAAATAATGGATACGATGGCCTTATTGATGATTTTAAAATTTACAATTCATGTTTAGATATAGAAAAAGTACAACTTTTATATGATTATACAACAAATTTATTACCTATAAATTCAATAGATATTATAGATCTTTGTTATACCAAGCCCAAAATACTTTTGTTTTGCAATGACTTAGAATTTAATACGATAAATCCAACACTAAGTTCAATTGACTTATCAGTGTCGACTGATCATGTTAAAATTACGTACAATAATATGTCTCTCAAAGAAACCTCTAATTCTAATACATTAACAAATTTCCAGTTTATATATTATTATGATACATTTACTAATTCAAAGATTTTAAGAAATAATAGTTTAGAGATTATATATGGAGATATTAATAATTTTAATAACTCTATAATTGGACTTATACCAGGATATTATCCAACGAGAGCTCCTCTAGATAATTATTTTCAAGCATCTGATATTTGGTCAAGCACTATGACATTTGAAAAAACTGAACAAGTTAATTTTCTAACATTAAATAATTTTGTTCAATTCCCTGAACCAGAACTTGAATATGAACCAGAGCCAGAACCCGAGGCGGAACCTGTCGAATTAGAACCTGAGCAAGAACCAGAACCCGAACTTGTTGAATTAGAACCCGAACCAGAAATGGAGCCTGAACTTGTTGAGCTTGAAAACGAGGTTGATTCATTTAATACAATAATATTACCACATTCAAAATATTACTTTTGGGATGGAAAAGATCTTAGTAATTCTTCTAAAAATTTCTCATCTAAAATGAAACTTGTAAATGATGTGTTTACATGGGCGACAGAAAATGATAATTTTTTAGTTAACAATTTTGACAGTGATAGTGATTATTTACATTTAGATAAAGATATTAGAGTTGTAGAAGAACTTTTATCAGTAAAAACTAATATAAATTTAGATAATACAAATGATTTTTATTTACCAAAAAGAATGATGAATATCAATGATAATAAATTATCAATAAATAATACATTCTTTACTAAAGGTACTGATACGATTGAAAGATTTTCTATAAATGATAATCCATATAATTTTAGCACTCATACTAGTAATAATGATTACATAATCAACGATTACTGTCAAACTAGTTCACATACATATCTTTTAATTACAAAAATAGGTGTCAAAATTAACAATTCAAAATTTAAATATTTTGAAATTATGAAATATACAAACTATAACTTTTCTAATAATTTAGATTATTTATATAAACTAAGTTATCCTACCAATGTAGAAGACGATGATTTAAATATGATATTAGGTCTACAAATAAGTATATTTTTAAATAATATTTACATTGTTGGAACATATAAGACGCAACATAAGAATTATTTATTTATTAAGAAATTTTTAGATAAAAATACTTATATAGAAGATTTAAACAATGATGAATATTTATCTGATAGTTATTACTTATTTGATAACTATGACAGTTCAATTTCATATACAAATAAAATAGAAAACATAATTATAAAAATAGTAGATGATGAAATAAATATACATATTAGTGGTGTATCTGGTAGTATTCCAAATAATAGTTCGGGAGAACCTAAATCAATAGAAGGGTTGATTGAAACCTCAATCTCAAATTTTGATGACCCTAATCTTATTTCTCCAAATGGACAAACTAGTGTTGGGCAAATTTTATGGAATAATTCTGTTCAAGATGTGACTGGTATTTTTTATGCGGTGTACACTGAAAAACAATATTCAGAAAGTAATAGTAAAATTAAATTTATATTAAATGATGATTACAAACCAATATTTTTCTACATATCTCCGTTAGTTTACAGCAAAGAATTTTTATCAATTAATTCGTTTAATGATTACATATTTGAATTCCCACTGGAACTTAATAAATATCAAAATGAACCAATAAATTTTAATTTTTCACTTCAAAAAGTATCTAATATGTTTGAATGCCAAGATAATATATTCATAGCTGGAACAGTACCGTCTCATGATTATTCAAATTCATTTATTCTTAATACAAGTAATTTAGATTACTACAATATTGGAATTTCATATGATTATCAAAATAATAATTATAGAACATTGTGCGATAACGTATTTACAACTTTTTATGAAAATTATGATAAATATATTATAGTATTATTGAATATTGAATTAAATCATTTAGTGGATAGATTAAATATAAACATTTGTGAACTAAAAAGAACAAATAATGCTTTCAATAAAACAACATTAACCCTTAATGTAAATGAAAATTCATACAAAAAAATAACCTGTCTTATTTATGCGGAATTAAACACTGATAATACTATAAATCTTAGATCTATAAATGTAAAAGAAATATTCCCAAATTATTCTATAAATAATAGGTTATCTAATAACATAAGTAAAACTCTTAAAATATATGAAAATGATATTTTAATTTCTGGAATAAATGAAGATATAACCAATAAGCTGAGTAATGAAAATAATAGTTATATAAATATTGAAGAAACAAATAATAAAAAACTTATGTTTACAAAAACATTAAATATATTAGAGAATAGATTGCTTGAGAAAAATGTATACGATACAGTACATATTAAAAATCAAATTCCAAATTCAATATTAATTAATTTATTTCAAAATAAGTTTACTACAATTGAAAATTTATATAGTATAGATGATGAAATTGATAGTTATAGCAATGCCTCAAAAATGAATATTTACAAGAAAGGTATATCTAGATTTTCATTTTCAAATTTAGAACATTATGTTGTAGACGTATTAAATCTAGGAAATATTAATCATTTTCTAGTATACGGTTTCAACAATCAATCTAATTATCAAATAAATTACATAAAATTAGATGAACCGAAAAATATAGATGAAATTATTAATCCTATTCCTTTAGATCTAATTAATTCTAATGGAAAATTACTAAAAATATTAACTGGATTTTTGACAATCTCATCCGAAAATAATATTGAATCTGAGTTAATTATAATTAGTTATCATAATAATTTATTATTTAAAATTTACAATAGTTTGACACAAATAAATGAATACCAGATTGATATAGATATTAATGTAAATGATATAAAAGATTTCAAATTATTAAATGATTATGAAATTTGCATGTTAACTTCTAATTCATTTATATTCATGAATTTCAATGATACGGATAATATTATTATAAAGATATTTCAACACAACCATTCAATAAACCAATTAATTTGGGATGTTTACCATACAAATATTTGTAGTTTAGTTTTAAAGCAATCAGATAGAATTATATTTTGGAATAATAGAGATATATATTCAGATTTAGAAGGAGAAGAAGATACATATTACACCGATACATCAGATATTAGAATGCTTAGTATGATGACCCTTAAAGGGCAAGGAAATAATTTTTTTAGAAATTATCAAAGGAAACATTTAATAGTTTCGTATGATACTGAAACTAAAATATATTTAAATTTCAATACTATTGGATTTACTTTAGACAAGCCATATACATTAGAAATAAGGCCTCAACATACAATTAAAAAGAAATTTTTAGGTAAAATAAAAACTAATACAGATGATTTACTATTATTTTATAATAATAATGTTTTACAAAAATACGCCGTATCTACAGTTATATCAAATAGACTTTATTTTGAAATTAGTGAAATTATTAGGAAAAAAAATAAAGTAGATATTATCACTTGGTATCAAACAAACTACTTAAATTTATTAAATATAAAATCAGATAGATTAGAAAATATTGATAGTTATACTTCTCTAATATTATTCCCTAGGAAGAATGAATTAGATATCAATGAAAAAATATTAGTCAATGATTTTATTAGGACTGATAAAAGAGTTCTATTTCTAGGAGGAGGTACATTAATAAATATTAAAGATGGAAATTTAATTAGTAATGATAATACTTTTAATTCTTGGAACAAATCAATTTATGATATTTTCAAGATATCATACCTTAAACCAAGTTCAATTCAATATCAAAAATTATCAGAACAATTATTTAGTAATTTATTCAGTGGATTTAATTTTAGTACATTTACAATAGATTACACTACTCCACAGCAGGTAAACAATACAATTTTATTCAAGGGGTTTAATACTATAGCAAATACACTTCCATTGTTTTACAAAAATATTGAAACTTTGTATAATAATTTTAAATTATACCCTAATACACATAACTATACATATGGTTATGAAAATAATTTAGGAGTAAGCTATTATACAAAATATTGTAAATTTGTTATTAATAATATATTTGATTCACTTCTATTTTCAAATAATTTTGATTATTTATTCCTGTATCAATCTTCAAATGAGCAAATAAGGAACTTCAATCCAGTATTATATTTTAATCAGTTAGACAATTTAGAACCAGAATATGAACCAGAATTAGATTTACCAGATATTAAATTATTGATTACATCAGAGGAAACAAAATATTTTCAAAAATTTAGAATCATTACAAATGGTTATTTAACAATTATAGATGAATTAGGTAATTATTTTGATACATATATAACTCCTTTCCTTTATAGAAATAGTATTTCTTGGAAAAATTCTATTGATAAAATAAAAAATCCACAATCAATAATTTTTTATAATAATAAATTTTATATTTTTGATACTAATAATCATCGAATTATTATTGCTTCAAGTGATTTTATAGTTGAGAAAATATTAGGAAATTATGTTGATAATCTAGGAAATATTTACGGAAACCAAAAAAATCAATTAATATTTCCAAAGAAAGGGGTATTTGATGATTCGGGAAACTTGTATGTTGTAGAATATAAGACAATCAGAAAAATAAGTACTGATCATGAAACTTGGGATATATGGCATTTGACAACGTCGTATACCGGATCATTAAATCCCGTATCTATATTACATGATAATGGAATATTGGTATTATGCGATGGTGATAGACCTACATTATTAAAATATGATTTATACGGAAACATGGTAGAGTTATTTAATAATAACGGTCCTAAATTTTTCTACAGTTATAACATTGGTTCAGAATCAATACAATTATCTAATCCTAAAGATATAGCATATGATAAATTTAAAAATTTATTTATATCATTCAATGGAATAGGAAAACAGAATGTGGTATTAAGAGTTAATGTATTGGGCGAGATAATAAACTATATAGGTCATAACATTTTAGATTGGAGCCCTAATAGTTTGGCAGTAGGTAATAATAATTTATTTGTATCAGATTCAACATATGATAATGTAAAGAAATTTGACATAAATTATACATCCAATAGCTATGATATTAATTTTGAAAATAATGTATTAAATTCTATTAAAAGAAATTTTAATCAAGATAAAATAGTTACTCCCTTTTCCGAGATTAAAAATATTCAGTTGATTAAGGATTTTTCATTAAATCTAGATATAGAGCCGGAACCTTTAGAACCGGAACCCGAACCTGAACCGGAACCTGAATTAGAGCCGGAACCTGAATTAGAACCAGAACCAATTGAACCCGAACCTGAATTAGAACCTGAACCAGAATTAGAATCAGAACCCGAACCAGAATTGGAACCAGAACCAGAATTAGAACCTGAATTAGAACCTGAATTAGAACCGGAATTAGAATCTGAACCCGAACCCGAATCAGAACCTGAGTTAGAGCCCGAGCCTGAACCGGAACCGGAATCAGAACTCGAGCCTGAACCCGAACCAGAACCCGAACCTGAATTAGAACCCGAGCAGGAACCTGAATTAGAGCATGAACCTGAATTAGAACCTGAGCCTGAACCTGAACTTGAACCGGAACCAGAAACAGAACCCGAACTGGAAGCTGAGCCGGAACCAGAAGCAGAACCTTTAGAACCTGAACCCGAAACAGAACCAGAGCCCGAAACAGAACCTGAACCCGAACCAGAACCAGAATTAGAACCAGAACCAGAATTAGAACCAGAACCAGAATTAGAACCTGAACCAGCTTTTCCAGGAGAATTAGAACCAATTGAACCAGAACCAGAAATAGAACCATTAGAACCAGAGATTTTAGAACCAGAACCAGAATTAGAGCCCGAGCCTGAACCAGAAGCTGAATTAGAACCAGAACTAGAACCAGAATTAGAGACCGAGTCCGAACCAGAAGCAGAATTAGAACATGAATTAGAACCCGAACCCGAACCAGAAACAGAACCAGAGACTGAACCAGAACCCGAACCAGAACTAGAACTGGAACCTTTGGAACCTGAACCAGAACTAGAACTGGAACCTTTGGAACCCGAACCAGAACTAGAACTGGAACCTTTGGAACCCGAACCAGAACTAGAACTGGAACCTTTGGAACCTGAACCAGAACCAGAAGCTGAATTAGAACCAGAACCTTTGGAATCTGAACCAGAAGCTGAACCCGAACCTCTCGAACCTGAACCGGAATATTACGTATATTTTACTAATGATAATTACATATCATCTCAGGAAACAACAGATTACGGTTATCAAAAGAATTTTTGGCCATATATACGAAACACGTATTTATGCTATGGAAAAACAAGTATTATGCCTCCATTTAAAAGAAATACGGAAAATAATCAAAATATTTTACAAGTACATTTAAAATTTAAGTTAAACATTGATGAGTATACGAGTATGAATGGATTAAGTATAAATCTAAAACATCCAGGAGGAACAATTCCTATCATAAATTTAATAAATTTTTGGGAATTAGGATATACTAGTGGGAAAAAAACTTATTATTTCAATCTAATTGTTACATCAGATTTTACATATCCAAGTGTGAATGGATCCAATTGGTATTCTACTGTAGATTATCCAGTTGCTAATAGATACAGTTTAAACTCTAAAGAAGTACCGTTATCAATAGTAGCTGGAGTGTGGTCGCTTTATATGCATGAAACCACCGACAATTTACCTAATCAACACTCTGAGTTATCTGCTATAGATTCTAGTTATTATTTTAAAAAACTTTTAGTTAATGATTTATATCTATATAATAGAGCAAAAAATTGGAATTCTATAATTACAGATACCGATAATTTAGATGCTGTAAGTATAGCAGATTTGACTTCAAATGAAGCAGAAACTTTATTCAGATCAAATGACGTTAGACTAATAAATAGTGATTATATCGAAACTGCTAATGATGGTTATAAAAAAATAATTGTAGCTAATAACGGTTCGCCTTCTGGAAGTGATATAGATGCATTTGAAAATATTTGGTACTACGGAGAGCCAAACGGGTCATCTGACAATCAGGTAGAAATTATATGGAATTGGTTTAGCACAAACAAATGGTATGCAAATGACGTAAATGCAGTAGTGAACTCTTCTTTAACTTTTGTATCTATAATTAGATTAAACGATTATGGTGTAGTAGATGGCTCTACAGGAATGGTTATTTGGGAAGATTTAACAGAAATATCTTCACGTTATGTAAATATTGACAATGATATATCTATAAATCAAATAGGTAAATTTTCTTTTGATGATAACTACATCATATCACAATCTCAATATTTGGGAAAAATTTTTATGAACCAATTTTCAGCAGAAAATCACAAAATAAAAATAAAAATAAAAATAAAATGTGAATTACAAGATGATTTAAAATTATCATTAATAACTCCTTCAAATAAAGAATATTTAATATATCACAGTAAAAATATAACAGAAGTTTACAATTTACATACATATGTAGAAGAAAATTCTGAAAATACAAATTACATATCACGTAATCTAGATACATGGACAGAAATTAATAGTTATTCTCCTGAATGCGGATCTTTAGATTCTGATATTTCTTATGAGTCTAGTGGTGTTTGGTCTTTAAAAATAGTTAATAGTGGATCAACACTGGGTATAATTGAAGATTTATCTATTGAATTCTCACCATTATAAATTTTATAATAAATTATTAATTTTATTTACAATTAAAAATAGTAAATAAAATTAATATTTAATTAATAAACTATGTAAAGATTTAAAAAGATTTTATAGAAAGTAAACTTTTTTTATATTATATAATTAGATATGAGAGTTTTAGTTTACATAATAAATTCTAAATTTAAATCTGAAATTTCTAAAGAACTTGAGAATGGAACTTTACTTAATAGATCATTAGGAGTTATAGAAGATGTTGAATACAGTAAAAATGTAATATCAATTGATATTGAAAATGATGAAGTTGAAAAACTGAAGAATGATGATAGGGTAGATTTTTGTGTAAGATCTTCAGCAACTGATAAAAATCTTAGAACATCAATACTTAATATTATACCTGAAAATAGAAAATATATTGTCTCTAACTCAACAATTGATTTAATGAATGGATGTTATTTATATAAACATAACTATAATAATTTACCACTTTACAGCAATGGTATCTTTAATATTTTTAATCTATATGATACTTGGAGAATAGCATTCAATGACATTAACAATGAAGGTTTAGTAGTCTATGTTTGTTTAGATAACGGCGAAGTTCCTCCAACTGCTAATTGGAGAGGAATAATGGACGAAGATATTCCAAGTATTTCACTAAATAAAGAATTATCTTTGAGTATTCAAAATAAGGGACCACTTTTATATGAACAGAATTATCTATATACTGATGATGTTTTTGGAAGTGGAAACATTTCTTCAAATCTAATAATTGATTTTAAAGAAGATTCAAATACAATATTTTTAAATAAATATAAATGGGGATTTAACGAACCCGAACCTGAACCTGAACCAGAATTAGAACCCGAAATAATTGAATCAGAACCTGAAATTGAGCCCGAAAATGTAGAACCTTATTATGAGGATATTAAAAAATTTGCTCCTACACAATATATTGAAAATTTTGATTTCTTAGAATATTCATCAATAAATTATTTGCCTAATAATGACTTGTATGATGTTTTTTATGATAAATGGAAGTCGAGTAATAATTACAAAAATTATAAATGGGATAAATTAGAAGATAATGTAGGAATAATAAATCCTATATCTTATCATCATAATATTATAGATAATAATTATCATGATTGGAATAATAACGTTAATTTTCACGATGATAATTACATAAATATTAAAGTAGATCATGGATTTAAATTTTTTAACCAAACATATTTTAGTGTAAATGTTAATTCCAATGGTTATTTAACATTTGGATCTAATAAAGATATTAAATATTATGATGATATTCATCATAGTGATATAAATTTATATTTTTCAAAACCAAGAATAAGTGCTCTTTCATCTGATTATAATTTAAAAAATTCACCTGATGGGAAAATATACTACGGTTTTATTTCTGATGATGGAATTAATAATAATGTATTAGCTATAACTTTTAGTAATATTTATCAATATTATACTAAAAATGAGTCTAATTTTCAAATATTACTTTTTTTAGAGAATAGTAATATAGTTAATCGTGGAAGAATCTCTATTAATTACGGATCTCTAAATTTATCTAAGGGTATAATTGGAATTCATAACGACATTTTAAATATTTATACTGTATCGGAATTGAAATCAAGACTAATAAAGTTTTTAAGTTTTCCTAAAATACCCAATTTAAGATATCCTATTTTTTATAATGAATTAGTACAATTAGAACTAGAACCAGAATATTTAGAATCAGAGCCACAAGTTTTAGACACGATAAGTAATGAACCAGAACCAGAACCAGAACTAGAACCAGAACCAGAACCAGAACCAGAACAAGAACCAGAACCAGAACCAGAACCAGAATTAGAACCAGAATTAGAACCAGAATCTGAACCTGAGCCTGAGTCATTTACTAAATTAAATTTGGAACCAGAAATTAACCCATTTAATTTAGAGCCAGAATTTGAACCAGAATTTGAACCTGAAAGGAATCTAATACCGAATCAGTTAGAATTAGAACCTGAAATAGAACCAGAAATATTAGAATCAGAACCCGAACCAGAACCCGATACAGAAGATTTATTACATTATTGGAATTTTGAATTAGAACATGGTAAAATTTTAGATAAAAATATTGGGCAAGATAAATACAATACTATAAAAAAAATAAACTTTTATGTAGGAGAATATGAGGATTTACGTGATCACAAAATCAATACAACATATGAAGGAATAATAGAGGGAATTTTAGGTAATACTATATTTTTTAGAAATCCGGATATAACCTTTCCAAATACATCTATTGAAACTGAAAAGGAAGTTCTTAGTTGGGAATTTTGGTTTAATACCGGTAATATCGAACAACAAAAAATAATTAATGATAGTCTGTATCAAATAAATCTAGGAAAGGTTAGTAACAATAAGATGGTAAATCTTGGTTGTGAAGGTAAAATTCTAGATGTAAGGGAAATACAATTTGTACAAGGAGGGAATAATCAAAACTTTATGGCTTATTCAAAAATAGAAATTTATTCAAACCACTGGAATCATATAATTTTAAATAAAAATTTTAATAAAATTACTATATTTTTGAATGGTATTCAACAAGAGGTTGAATACGCTGTCATAAGTCAAAATATTTTAGAAAATATATCAGAAACTTCCTTTCCTAAAAAAATCGATCATCCCTTAATAACCAGCTCATCTTTTCCTAACGGTAGAGTTTCTATTGCTCAAGATTTTATTGGTTCATTAGATGAATTAAAAATTTACAGAAAAATTATTAAAAAAAATATAGTTAAATCTAAATTTGATAGTTACAAAAATGCATTTATAAATCCATTAGAATATATTGCTCCAAATATATCTAAAAAATTTTCTTTTTCTTCTATAAAATTTGTAAGACAATTGAGAAATGGACAGGTTTTATATAAGCCATTATTTACTAATCAATCATTTAATAATATATGGATGCCTTATAATAATCATAATATCATTGAAAACTGGGTATCTAATAAAAGCTATGATTCAATAATTGTCAATCATGATGATTTGTACCATGAAATAAATATTTTAGATGGATTCCCATTTTATGATGAATTATTTTCAAAAATATATGTTAGCAATAACGGTTATCTATCTTTTATCCCTGACTTTACATATTTGGTAAATATCAATAATCACCTATCAAATAAGAGAATATCCGGATTGTTTAGCGATATGTATTTAGATAATGAGTCAGAAGTTAGGTATTATTTAAATGAGGCTGTATTAGTCATAACTTATATAAATATTAAAAATTTTTACAATAACGTAAAAAATACGTTTCAAATCAAATTATGGCTTAATACTACACCTGAAGCAGGTTCTATCCAAATAATATGGAATGATATTTCAACTAAATTTCCTAATGGATGTCTTATTGGTCTAAGTAGTGGAAAACTTACAGATAAGAATCTTATTAATTATTTTTCTATGGATGAAATAAAATTATTAGATGGTAAAAAAATAATTAATGATAAGTCATGCTTAGGTTTTAATAATAAATTTTTAGATCTTTATAATAAATTCCGAAATCCATGGTACAACACAGATGATATTGTACTCAAAAAAATTAATATTAATGATAAAACCAAAAGTAATGAAAATTTATATTTTTCAAATTATCTTGAGGTTAATGGAGGTTATTTAAAATTAAAAAAAGACGATATACCATTTTCACAAATTGGGGTTATTGAGGAAGATCATGATATTGGTAATTTTAGTATTAGTTTTTGGATTTCTGCTGATGAAAATACGCCGGAAGAAACGGTTGAGATATTAAAGATGACAAATAATGGAAAAACAATATTCAGTATAAATTTTTCAACTATGACAAACTCTAATAGTGAATATTCTTATAGTACTATAAACTGTGTATTTAATATAAATGATTATTTAGAAAAAAATATTTCCAAGAGGTTTGAAGAGTCAGTTCAAATACATATACCAAATGATAATAAAAACTGGTTTATGTACACTATGAGCTATAATAATTTAACACAAAAATTATCTGTATTCATTAACCAAATCGAAATTAAAAGTTTTATCAAAAATTCAGTAATAATCAAATCTCTTACAAAGGGAGATATAATATTGTTTCCTCAGGTTGAATTATTTTATGCCGAACCAGAACCAATAGAACCGATAGAGCCGGAACCAACTGAACCTGAACCAGAACCAGAATTTGAGCCATTAGAACCGGAACCTAATATGGAGCCCGAAATGGATGTATACTATAAGCAATTTAGCGGAAAATTTAGTCAATTTAGAATTTATTCAAAATCACTAACAAGATATGAAGTTGATTTATTATTTAAGTTAGGAACAGTAAATTATAAAGCCGAGGAAGATCTTCCAAATTACGAACCTTTATTATTAACTAATACATCTAGATTAGATTTAGGTTTTGAGCCAGAACCTGAGCCTGAACCAGAGCCTATGATTGAAACTAAAAATGAATTATATATACTAGGATTTAAAAAACCAAAATTAGGAGAAGTAACAAGTTCGGGTCTTGATCCTATAATAGATAAGGTTTCATTTGCCTATAATGTTAATACTAATTCTGATTTTATGAAACAGAATCTGAGATATTTGAATGATTCGATAACTGTCTTATCTTTAGATGATAGAGTGAATCATAATACTTTTAAAAATATAGACTGGTTTAGTTCGGCAAATGGGTTTAGTGATCTGTATTATGTACCACTTGAAATAGATATAAATACATCATTTTTCATTAAATACAACACTAAAGAACTTACATATTCAAAAGATCTACACTTTAATACATTATCATCTAAAGAAAATATTTTTTTTAAAGATATGTTAAAATGTACTATTAGTGATAAATTTAAGATAATTCAAAGTTTTAATAATGATGACGATACATACCACTACAAATTAGTTATCAATTTAATAGATAAATCCTATCCAAAAAATACAATTTTGACTTATAAAATAGAATCAAATAAGTATGTATTAAAAAATGTATTAGCAGGTAGAGATTCTGAAAATAACTATATTCCTTGGGGTAATATTAATAGCGATATGATTTTTATTTGTAAGAATTTTAAAAAATATAATGACTTTATTTTCGTGACTTGTCAATCATTATCAAATAACATAAATTTAATACAGTACAGTATACTTGTTTTTAAACTTACAGATAATATCCCTATTTATTTAAAAAAAATCAATAACATTGTAAATGACTCAAATTTAGACGAATCAATATTACATTCCTTTAGTCTTTTAAATGAAAAGCATATTGACCACCATAAAGATGAAACACAATATGAATCTAATAATATAATTATAAGAAAAAATAATAATTTTGTTGATACTTTGGTATCCTATTATAAATATGATACCATTTTTAGTGGGGCATTATTGACCATTTATAAAAATAATATACCACAAGATATTAGAGTAAATCAATCACAATCAATAATAAAAACAGAAGTAAAAGAAAACAATGAAACAATAATTTATTCTTGGTTAGAAGATTATAAAAATGATAATCTTGAACCAGAACCAGAATTTGAATCAGAACCAGAACCAGAACTATTAGAACCCGAATCCATTGAACCAATTGAACCTGAACCTATTGAATTAGAACCGCTTGAATTAGAACCGATGGAACCTGACCCCGAGTCTGAGCCTGAATTAGAACCTGAACCTGAGCCTGAATTAGAACCTGAACCTGAGCTTGAAATAGAACCAGAACCGATTGAGATGGAGCCTATTGAGCCGGAACCTATTGAGCCCGAGCCTATTGAACCCGGGCCCTATGAGCCGGAACCTGAATTAGAACCAGAAAGTGAGTTGGAGCCTATTGAGCCGGAACCCAATGAACCTGAACCAGAATATAATAATGGGATTTATTTTAAAAGATTAGATACTAATTATATAATATTAGATAGTGCCCCAGTGTTAGTGAATCGGATTGAAGAAACAAATGTCAATTATGAATTTCATATACTAAAAGACAGAATAATTTACATATGGACCTCAAAATATAACAATAAATTTACGATGTGTACAAGAATTTATGATCTCCAAGCTAATCCTTTAACAAATATTATACCTATACTTAACAATATAGATAAAGAAAATAAGTTCAAATCTATAAGCAATGATTCAGGAGTTTACATTTTTTATATTAAAAATTTAGATATTTCTGTAATAACTTTGGATTATGATTCTAACATAGTTAATACTTATGATTTAGATATACTTGCTAATCACCCCGATAATTCCAAAATTAAAGATTTCAATGTAATAAACTCATTTTTTAAAAATGAACTTAATTTATTAACTCAAATAAATGAGATGTTAGATAAGGTATATTTAAGTATGTATAATATATCTGATGATTTAGATCTCACAGATATACGAGTACCTATTAATTATTCTAATTTAATTAATTATAATATTATAAATAGTTATTTAATAAATGAAAACATAATAGACAATTGTCATATATTAAATCTAAACACAAAAAAAATACAAGATGGATACATATTATATTGGAAGTCTAAATATCTAAATAATGAATTTAAAATTTGGTACCAAAAATTTAATAAATATTGGATGAGCCAAGGTCCAAATAATTTAATAGATACTCTAAATGATAAAAATGTTAACACCAAAAATATTAATTTATATAGTTATGAAAACGAATTAAAATTAGTAAAAGAAACCTATGATAACTATAAAAAAAATATAATAATAGAAACTTATAATATAAATTTTGGGTCATATTTCATACATAATCCTAAAATAACATTTTCAACATTTGATGGAATACATTTTATGTATATTAGTAGTAGTTATCACCATACAAGCTTTGGTTTAAAAAATGGTACTAAAAATGAATACTATAAAAATCCCGAAGATAATGATATTGTTAAATCTGATAACATTATAACATATTTTTCTTCAGGAAATATACAAGTGTATAAAATACAAAGTGATATTGAAAGCTACAATATTGGACATAAAACTATTCAAGATAGTAATAATAAACTAAGAGTTAATAAAGACAAACTAAATTTAGTGTGCAAATCTATAGATTCATTAGATAATAAATTCATTATCAACATTTCAAGTGGTAGAGATGATATTTATAGTGAAACAAATAATAGTGAATTTATGTTTAAAAATAATATTAGTTATTATACTATTACAAATGACTCATCGAGAATATCTCAATCTCAAACATTTCCTACACAGTCTGACATTCAATTCAGTTCATCTATAAATCCTAATTATAGTATTAAAAAATTAGATCTTGAGCCTGAACCCGAGCCTGAACCAGAACCAGAACCCGAACCAGAAACAGAGCCTGAACCTGAACCTGAACCATTAGAATTAGAACCAGAATCTGAGTTAGAGCCTGAACCGGAGCCTGAACCTGAATTGGAACCAGAACCAGAACCGGAATTAGTTGAAATTGAACCCGAGTTAGAACCCGAGACGGAACCCGAATTAGAACCTGAGTTAGAACCCGAGATTGAACCGGAACCTGAATCTGAATTAGAGCCCGAACCGGAACCTGAACCTGAATTAGAATCCGAACCTGAATTAGAACCCGAAACAGAACCAGAATCCGAACCGGAAGCTGAACCTTTAGAACCTGAACCAGAACCCGAACCCGAACCAGAACCCGAACCCGAACCTTTAGAACCCGAACCTTTAGAACCCGAACTAATAGAATTAGAGCCACTTCCTTTACCCGAACCAGAACGTTTAGAACCTGAACCAGAATCAGAACCTTTGGAACCAGAACTTCTAGAGACAGAACCAGAATTAGAACCTGAACCCGAATTGGAATTGGAACCTGAACAAGAACCCGAACCATTGGAACCTGAAATATTAGAGTTAGAGCCTGAACTGGAATCAGAACCTGAATTGGAACAGGAACCAGAAATGGAATCCGAACCAGAACTAGAGCCAGAATCGGAACCTGAACCTGAACCGAAACCTGAATTAGGACCAGCACCTGAATTAGAGCCCGAACCTGAATTAGAACCGGAACATGATCCTGAATTAGAACCAGAATTTGAACCTGAGCCTGAATCTGAACCCGAACCTGAACCCGAGCCCGAGGTAGATTTAGTTTGGAATTACTTTGAAAAAGATTTAGAAGCAGAATTAGGTAGTACGTGGCCACAAATGGTATGGGGATATGTTTGTAGTGGATCTATTAACATGCCCACTTTCTATGCTGATACAATGAATTTAGAAGTTTTAATAAAATTTAAACTGAATTTATATGATGCTGATGAAGGTTATATACAAATACATTTGGTTCCTCCAAATGTTTCTAATGATAATGGAGTAGAGATTTTGTACATAAATATTGGCGATTTTTCAGAATCTTTGTACTATATTGGATTAAAAGAAATAAAAATTGCTTTAATATTATCCAACGATAAAAGTCTGGTAAATACTCCAACTGGAAGTAATAATCCAAAATGGTATTCACCTCAAGGGGATAACGATTGGCCTATTCCCAAAAAATTTTATTTTGATTTTTCGGGTCAATTCTATTCTTCGGGAAAATGGGAAATGTTTATGCATTACCCATCAAACTCTATATCATATCCATCTGGGGCTGTGGTTGAATATAAAACTGGAGAAGTTATTGAAGCCGGATTAAAATTTATTAGTAAAAATGTATCGGGAAAATACATAAATGTTGATTCTAATTATTCTAATTTTACAAATTTAAATATTCAAACAATCTCACGGGAGTTAAGTATCCAAAGAAATATAAATATGACCATAGAAGAAAATAGAAATGTTAGTTTTAATGAGAATTTAATTAACAATGGAATTCCAATTAATACAAGATATTTAAATTTTATAACAGATACTAATAAGGAATATGAAATTATCAAAACATATTATGCCAATAAAAAAAAACTTCTATATGTAATCGGGGTTCCTAAAACAAGTATGTGTAAACATTTATTTGTTTTCTCATGTACAAATCACAATACACGAATGCCAAAATTAATACAAATAATGCCTGATCCAGGTCCGTATTCTACTATTTCTAGTATAGAAGATGGTATGGAAATTTCTAATGCGATTAATCAACATCACCCGAATTTTATAACTAATAATAAATCATCAAATACATCTAAGACGACACTTCAAGATAATAAATTAGATTTGGATTCAAAAAAATATAGTTTGATTCACGATTATGATGATATAAAAGAGACCCAGGATGGTAATTATCTTTTACTTTTAGAAAATACAAAATCAATTTTAATACAGTACCAATATTGGCATACTAATATTATTCCAAATGACTATATAAGTCATCATGATTATATTATGAATAGGATAGAATCTTTCGGATTTGTATCTAGAATATATTTTGAAGAACGTTATGGCATACCTTTCAAAATCGAAGATCAGAAAGCATATTATAGACAAACCATTAATGAATTTATAACTTCATCTACTAATACATATAGTATTCCTTGGACATCAAACGTTATTGTATTTCATAATCTAGAATATGAAATAAAATTTACATTTTTTGGAGGTGAAGTGATTTCAAGCAAACAAAATACTAATATTAATTATATCCAAGAAAAACCAAGAATTCTGATTTTCAAAATAAAAGAAGATAATAATAAACTAGAATTTTATCATTCAATTGATTATTCAAAAACATCTATTGATTTAGAAGAAATATCAAAAAAATACCTAAATAGTATTAATCAATTAGATACTAAAATTGATGGACATAATGAAGCTATTCAAATTATACCTGCTAATAAATTTAATCAAATAGTTAACTATAATAATTCTTCAAAATGGATATTGCAGAGTTATAAGGAATACTACATATCAAATAAACTTTTAGAAATGGTTGTACTAGTTAATGGTATTGGATTATATTTCTCATCTTTTTTCAATATTTTGTCAGATAATAGAGAAACTTTTATAGATAATAAAGGGAATGTTTACTTTTTCAATAAGAATTCTTATGATGACTATACTAATTTAATAGATAATGAGGAACGTAATTATAAATTACTATTTAATTCTAATTTATCAAGTATAGTTTATTTCAGAAGAGATACAATAATAGGTTCAGAATATAGCAAATTTGATTGGAAATACAATTTAGGAGAAAAATTATTAAATAAAATAACAAAAGCAGATAATAGGTTCGGAATTGTCAATAACTTTTTGAAAAACAGTATTATATCAATAGATTACATTACAACAGATTCTAGTAAAAACTTACTTGTAAGTGGTCATTTAACATTATTAAATAAAATTATAAAACAAAAGCTTGAAAATTTAGACGATTTTTCACTTACATCTTTGAATTTCCAAGACACAAATATTGACAATGACGGTTTGAAAAATGTATTTAAACATATTTTAGAAAATGGAAATTCTTTAGGTTTCTTATGTAAAATAGAACAAAGTAATGGTATCCCACTTTTAACTCCTAATTTAGAAACCTATATATTTTATAAAGATAGTAATAACAAAATTAATATTTATGATGGAGAAAATGTACTTAATCTTAATAAAGGCAAAAATGAGGCTATTATTTATTCAAAAGTAATTGAGGATAATATAGGTAATAAATTTTCTCTAATCGGTTCTTATGAAGTGGATCCACAATGGGTATCGGATCAAAACTGCGTTTTTTTATCAGCAAATACGACAACCTTTATAACCAACATTTATGTTTTAAAATTAAATAATAATGTTTCAGATTCTTCCAAAGAAATAAATTTAACATTACAAACAAGAATACCGTGTCAATCATTTATTAATATGGATCAAAGTAATAATATTTATTTAGCTTATAACGATTCCGCGTTATTTATCAATAAATATGATAATGATCTCACTTATATTAATAGATTTTCAGATTTAAGCAATCCTAATTTATATCCTTACTCAATTGAATGTAACAGGTATGATATTATATATTTAGCTGTAGGAGATACAGATATTCCAAATTCACTCTACGATAATACATACCAACGTTTCGGACATACCAATATTAAACAATCCTTTATATACAAAATAACTAAAAATATGAATCTTGTTAAGAAGATAATATTCCCTGAGCATTCATTTATAACTAAAGTTATTTATGGAAAAGATGATTATCTTTATGTCTCTCTTAATTTGCTTGAAATATCAGATAATAATACTTTATTAGAAGGAATAGAATCTTATAAATCTACATATAATGTAAATAGAAATATAAGAAAATATATCTATAAATACGATTTCAATGAAACTCTAATAGAAATTATAGATATTGGGAATTTTGTAGATTATCAATACGGGCTTCACATCAATTCTTCATTAAAAGTCCCAAACCTTGATACATTGTACCGTAATTTATTATTGAATGGAGATCTTGTGGATTCAAGTAAGTTTTCTTCATTTATAGAATGCGTGGGGGGTGAGTCTTGGAAAACTTTAGATAATTTAAATATTGAAAAAAAATATAATACAACTAATATCAACTATAAAAAATTATATTTAAAACTTGAAAATTCTTATTTAAAGTTAGAAAGCTTAGATTTGGGTTTTAATAATGATTTTAGTATAAGTTTTCATGTAGAATATAAAAAATTTAATAATTCAAGTCGTATATTTGATTTTAGTAAAAAATTCGATACTAACTTTAACCCAATAAATAATATATTTTTAGGAAATAAAGGTTATTCTAATGATTTGATTTTTGGTGTATGGAATAGTGAAAAAGATTATTTCTATTTAGAGATAAATGATTTTTGGAGACTTAATGAATGGCAAAATATCGTTTTAAGAGTAAAGACTTTAGGATCTAATAATTGTCTTTATGAATTATGGTTAAATAATTCTTTAAAATCTTGGGTGAAAGTTGTAAACAATACTATCACAAAATCCAACTGTGAAATAATTGGTGTACCTACATTAATACATAATATTAGTCTTGATAGTTGTTTTATTGGTAAATCAAATTTAGAAACTAATGATTTATTATTTGGAAATATAGATAATTTCACAATTTATCGAGAATTTATAGAAAATGATAAGATACTAAATATTTTTGAAGATTTTAAAGATGTATTCCCTGAACCAGAACCTCTTGAACCAATTGAGCCCGAGCCAGAAATAGAACCCGAACCAGAAGAAGAACCTGAACCCGAACCGGAATTTGAACCATTAGAACTCGAACCAATTTTTACAGGTCAGAATATAATAAATAATCTTGAGCTAGAGTTAGAAGCACAAAATGAACCCGAACAAGAATTAGAGCCTGAATTAGAACTGGAATCTGAACTAGAACCAGAACTTGAAACCGAATCCGAAATAGAACCAGAATTAGAACCGGAACCAGAAAGTGAATTAGAGATTGAAATAGAATATAAACTTGTGCCAGAACCTGAAACTTATTTATTAGAACCAGAACCAGAACCAGAACTAGAACCCGAACCAGAATTAGAACCGGAAAACATATTTAATCAAGAACCCGAACCTGAGTACCAATTTACGATTAATGGGTCAGACACTGATCCCCAAAGAGAACCCGAGCCTGAATTACTTTCAGATACAAAGATAATAGAACCTGAGCCAGAATTAGAACCAGATCGTTCATATGTGGAATTAGTTCATAAACTTGAAACATTCAACTTTAATAATACCTATTTAGATCTTATAAGAAATATAAATTTTTATAATGAAAAATTTAAGATATACGTCAATAGAGATAAACTTTTTATAAGCAACTCCGAAACAAATGTTAAATTTATTAATTGGACTCTTTGGAAAGGCGAAATTATGAATGGTATTTTAGATTGGACACTAATCCATAGCAACTCAGAAGGTTTAAATATTTCATTTTTGTATAACAAACTTGAATATAATAAAATATATGGATTAAGTGCTAATAATGAATTCCCACGATATAAAATTTTTAAAAATATGCAATCTGATGTAGGAATTGTAGATAATAGTTATGAGCTAAGTGAGATTTATCTTAATGTAATTAGATTTGGTAATAGACATAAGATTATATTAAATGGTATCCAAAATAAAATTTTTAAGTATTGGAATATTGAAATTTACAAAGATACAAGTAAGATGAAACATTATATTTTTGACAAACTTGATATAGTTAATAAAAATTTTATGATAGTTCATTTAAATTATGGCGAATATACATTTAAATCTTGGATATCAGATCCGGATGATCTAATTATAGGAACTAAATTTTTATATCCGGCGGTTGGTACTTACAATGTAAATGAAGACTTGGATATTGAGGATAAATTTATAGTAGAATTTATTCGTGGAGAATTATACATCGATGGAAAACATAAACCAATTTTATATTTAAAACCTAATAAAAAATACATTTTTTCCCAAAGCTATCAAAGTAATTTTATTCACCCACTAATATTTTTTAATAATGTAAATCATGTGAAAAACGATTATGTTAAAAACTATATTGATGAAAAATTTTATCAGAAAATAACATATTTATGGAGTGATGGCGTATCTGATAATTTAGAATTGACACTAGAAGAGTATGAAAATAAAATGCAAAATATAGTATCAAATGAATCTTTATTCAACAATCATCCTAATATTATAATTGAAACTGATAATATTACCAAGGAAATATGGTTTACAAGTATAAATAATATTAACATAGATAACAATAAACCTAATATTATCATCACAAGTAATCCCAATAAATACATAAGTAATTCAATAACAGGATGGATAAGTAAATATTATAAGAATTTATCTTTTAGTCAAGTTAATGATATTAATCAAGTTATTAGTAAAAATCCAATAAAATTAAAAATAGATAAGTGGTTGAATTTCGATAATAAAAATAATTGGAAACTTGATTTTGATTACTATAGTTTTTTATCATACCACAAAACATTTTTGGTATCAAATAATAACGTTTACACTTTTGTTTTTAAGACTAACAATAAATTTAAATTTTATGTAGATGATGAGTTAGCTTATTCCAATTTAGATATTTTATTTATAGAACCTGAGATAGAACCCGAGCCAGAATTGGAACCCGAAATAATATCTGAGCCTGAACCCCAGTTATTAGTTAATAGTTTAAAATTTAATAAAATTTTAACACAAGGTCAGCATAAATTAGAAGTTCTATATCAACAATTCGAAGAAACTGATCACACACTTGATGTTAAATATTATTGTGATGGTATGACTAAACAAGTACTTTTTGGTAATATAAAATCTATATTTGAAAATGTACAACAAATTGAACAAGACAACGTATCTAATAATAATGTTAGTTCAGGAACAATCCAAGAAGATACTAGTTTTAAGGCAGACAATTTAACTGTTTTAAATAGTATAGAAGGGATTTTTATGGGAGATGGCTCAGAACTTTTAAATATACCAGGAAATGAAGGAACTATCAAAGAAATTAAAGTTTCTAATGGTTTATTTTCGGATAAAAGTAAAATAACTGTAGATGGGGATCTTTTTATTGATGAATCTATAATGAGAAAAGATAGCCATATCATCCAAAAAATTAATGGAACTGTTGATTTCAATTCTCTAAATTTACTTCAAAATTGTAGCATTGATCAAATAAATTCAAATAATGAAATACTAAATATTTCTAATTCATTTATTGATGTTAATAATAATACAATATTTAATCTTGGATTAGATGAATCATTTGATAACATTGTAAATTCATTAAATACAAATCAAACTGATAATTTAGATACAAATCAAGCAATTAATAAAAAATATATAACAGAACATTTAGTAAATAATTATAAAAAAATATTAGGTAGCATTTCAATTAATAGTGATAGTAAAATTATAGAAGATTTAAATTGTAAACAAAAAAAAATTAAAAATTTGGATAATTCAAATGAGTTAATACAAAAATCTTATATTGATAGTTTAGAGTTCAATGTCGAGGAGACTAATAATAGCTTAATTTTAGATGATACAACTAATCCCAAATTTAATATAAAACTTGATAGTACAAAATCTGGAATAGATATTACTAACGGGCTTAATATAAATAACGATTTTTCACTCAATGATATTACTAAACTTAAAAAATATAATTATGAAGCTCTTGATTCTCCAAAGATAAGTGGGGGTATAGTATTATTAAAAAATGAAATATCAAATAAAATCTCTTCAATATATGATGGAGATTATGAAAATGATGGAAATAATTTAGTAGTTTGCTATAGTGATTCTTATTATAATATATGGAGAAGCTCTTTAGATAATAGTGAAGTTAAAACTTGCATATCAAAAAATATTAACATTAACAAAATAAATAATTTTTATTACATAAATGATAATAAAATCTCATTGGATATAGATCTAATACACCCTAATATTAAAATAGGAATGAATAGAATTTATAATATTATTAGTAGTCTAAATATAAAAATTGGGGTTTATAATTCCCAAATTCCTAATAAAGACTTATCTTATAGATTTTTTAGTAATACAAAATTCCACACATTCAATTTATCTGAACAATATCTAAGAGATAAATATCAAATTAATAATCCAATATTATATTTGTATACTATAAATAATGGTATAGAAGAAGTTATTTGTTTTCTAAAAATAAGTGATTATTGTTCCAGAAAGGATACAACCAAAAAAGGATTACAAATTGGTAATAGATTTATCAAAATCCAAGATACAATTGGTAGTAATTTAGATTCAGATAATGAAGTACTTAATACAGCAACAATTATAATTGATTTCAAAACTAATTTAGGTACATTTAACGATGGCCATGTTTATGCGATTGAGTACAAATGGAAAGAACTGATTGAGCCCGAACCGCTTGAACCTGAACTGGTTGAAGCAGAAGCAGAACCTGAGCCCGAACCTGAATTAGAACCCGAATTTATAGAACCGGAATTAGAACCTGAGCTAGAAATTGAAACAGATTTAATAATTCAAGAGCCAGAATTAGAATTAGAACCTGAATTTGAATTTGAACCAGAAAATTTTTTAGAACCTATTGTTCCTAATTTAGAACCTGAAATAGAGAATGAACCTGAATATGTTACAGAACCAGAATTTGAACCCGAATTAATAGAACCCGAACCTGAACATATTAATTTAAGTTATATATTAGCGTTTACAAAAAAAAATAACAATAAGCTGTATCCTAAAAATATTTATAAATTTAGTTTAAATAATGTAAAAAATAATCCGGACTATTATTCTCTAATTAACTATGGCGTAAACAATGATGAATTAATAATAAATACAGAAAATTTATTTAATAAAATACATTCCGATATAAATTCTAAAGAAAGATATATTGAAAATAATGTTCCTCTTTTCATTAATAAGATTTCAGATTCATTTACATTTTCATTTAATTTAAAACTAAATAACTATACCACCAATTCAGAATACGATTATAATTGGAAATATTTAATGTCTATGATCAAAAATAATGATGTGTCTTCACTCTATTTCTTAATTAGAAAAGTTGATCCGAGTATAATACCTTTGAATAAAAATAAATTAGAGTACTTTACAACTAAGTTAACAAATATTGTAAACACAAATGGAGAAATAATCTATTCTTTTGATTTTAACAAAACGTACGTAAATTACATTAAAGAGGGAACTATAATTAGATTCGATTCTATCAATAGTAATACTAAGTATTCTAAAATAAAAAAATTTATAATTTATGAAAGAAAAATAGAAGTAATATTAGAACACAACTTAGAAAATGATTTAAATTGGTTTAGAAATATCTTAGGTAATTATGATGATGTAGAAGTTCGGGTTTATAATGATATAAATTGCTATCAATTACTTGTAAATGTACCATTTAATGACGGCACTAATCCAAGTTATAATCCTAATATAGACTATAATAATTATATACAATATGTTTCAGATCCATTTAAAATTAATAATTTATTAGGAAAGGTAATTACTATAGCATACAGCGATTCTGATTTAATCTTAAATATGTTTTTAGATTCTGATTTAATTAAATTTAAACTTTATAATAAACCATATGATAATACAAATTTTTACTCTGAAAAATTGAGTGTTAAATCACTAGATAACACTAATTTTTACATGAATAATAAATTAAACATTGATAGAGATCTAATACTTAGTGGATTCTTTACAGGAACTATAATCATTTATGACATTTTTTTGAAATTTGATAACATAAATTCATTGGTAGAAAATGTTATGGATAAAAATACACAAATTTATAATAATAATCAAGAAGAATATGTAATTCTTAGCAAATACATCAATGAATATGATATTATGAATGTCATTGATCCGGTGAATGATATAAATTTAATAAAAAATGTTAATAAAACAACTGATATTCGAAATCAAAGTATAAACTTATACAAAAAGAAAGATTTTGATAATGTTAAATCTAATAACAAAAATTTTTACTTTAATACCACAAATATTTATAGTGGATTTAATAAAAATAATTTCATAATTAATCCGTTATTGCCAACTGTAAACACATTAAATAACTTACCAATAACAAATAATAATGTTTCATTCAATATCAATTGGGCTAATGAAAACATTAACAATCCATTTGGATCTGTATCTAATATAAATGTATCCCTTTTTTATGATATTGATAGTCTAAACAGTACAAGAGAAAAAAGTTCATTTAATGGTGGTCTTAATAGATATAAATGTAGTTCGGATGATTTGCTATATTTATGGTGGCCTTTAGCAAATAATACATTCGAATATATAAATAATTCATCTTTTGATTACCACAATCAGTTAGTTGAACATCCTAATCTAAGTAATCCATCATTAAAATTTTATCAAAATCACACTTCTCTAAATACTAATTTTTCAGAGATGGCAAGTATAACATTGAGAGAAAATGAGTTTAAAAATGATGGTGTGTTTTTCAACATTTCAATATGGATTAAGTTGAGTAAAAACAGTTTCAATGATTTAGAAAGTAAAGTACCTTTGATATGTTATGAATCAACAAAAGGCAATAACTTTGGTTCATTTAAGATATATTGCTTAAAAAATGAGATCCAAATTAAACTATATAACGTTTATAATTCTAAAGAATTTAAAAATAGCTATTATTTCTCAATAAAAGATTTAGATTTAGATGATGGCCAATGGCATAATTTATTTATCAAGTTTGCGTTTCCGTTTTGTGGAAATATCAGGAATACCAGTAAATATGGAGAACTTAAAAATATAGATAGTGGGTTTCATACATTGTTAAATGATGTAATGAAAGTTTACATTGATAAAGTAGAACTTGAATTTTATGGAATAATTAACTCATTTTTTGTATTGTTCCCAAATGGATTAAACAGAATACTATTATGCAAAGAGAAAGACAATTATGAATATTATTCTAAAGATAATGATCTTAATATTCAGGAATTTATTGGAGAAGTGAGTGATTTAAAATTTTATAAAACTTCTCTTGATAGTATATTCCTGCTAAATAATTATGATAATTTGTATTCTGAAAAATCTAGTACTAAAAAATATTTAGTAAATTCTATTATTCCGGATACTGAAGAAAAGCTTTTAGGTAATAAATTTAGGTGGTATTTTAACTATATGGGGTCCGAAATATATGATCCAAAAAATCATTTTAGTACAAAAATATATAAATTTTCTAGAACTAATTCGTTTTTTAACTTATTAAATGATAAGAGTCAAGTGATTTATTTAAATAACAATAAGCTTGTAAATTTAGCAAAAAATAATGAAGGGACCGCATTTAAAACAAACATATTTATAAATTATGAATCTCTTAATATGCTAAAAGTAAGTAGTTCTAATCTTAAAAATTTAAAAACAGATAAAATCCGATATACGTATTCATATCCTTCTAGATTATTAGATCAATACAATTGGTTTTTAGATTTTGGATCCTACAAAAAAAATACATATTCTATCAATGATCTAATATTAAATTACTTTGGAAAACAAAACTTTAATATAGATAATTCGGATACATTAGAATTAAATGATAACATAAACACTTACAATGGTACTAATTTTAGAAAATCCGGATTTCTACAGAGTCATCTTGTTGATAAATTAGGAGGTGTATTTAAATTTAAATATTATATCAAACCCGATTACCCAGAGTCAACATTTTATTGTGGATTGTCAACAAGGGAATATGCTACTGATTTATCTCTTCAACCTAATTTTAATAAGGATAATGTCAATGAACTTTTACCAGATTACCATAATTTAATATATTTTTGGAAATTTAAAAAATTAAATAATATCCATGTTGAAATTACTCCTTGTATTAATTTAAGCAATTTAGATGATCATAAAACTTTTTTAGAAAGCAAAGGTTATAATAATAACGATAGTGAATGGAATGACTTATTAAAGGGAATAAGTTTAGAAGATCAATCTATGATAAAATATGGTAGAAGTTCTCTAGTTGAGATTAGTTTAATTGAAAAATATACATTTAGTATTGAATTTACAAAACATAAACCTAAACCTGATGATTATTTTTCTACTATAAAAACTAATTTAAATGATGTAGATTCAATATTTACAGATGAATTTGGTATAAGAGATCTTTATAGTAATAGCGATTGGAATAGAGTACATTTCTATTTAGATATTGAAGAAGATATTTTCATTGATTATGATGAGCCTATATTTGAGCCTGAACCTGAACCTGAACCTGAACCAGAACCGGAACCTCTTGAACCCGAACCTTTAGAACCAGAACCTGAACCTGAATTAGAACCTGAAATAGAACCAGAATTAGATTTTTCTTCAATAAAATATTATGTTAGAATTAATGAACCCTACAATCTAGCTCCGTTTTTTATATTCAGTCTCAGTCCAGGTGGAGAATCTCTTAATAGCATTTCTAATTTGATTCTATATCCTGGAACAAAATATATATTTGAAAGAACTGATATAGGCTATAACTTTAACATTGGTGATGCATATGGTTCTAATAATACAGGTATACCAATCTATAGTACAGGTTTAGATATAGATACATCAATTGATGGGACATTATCAATAAATAATCCAGGAGAAACATTAACATTATATTTACCAATTGATTTCACCGGGACTCTAAAATATTTTTCATTTGATTATAGTTCACATATTAGCAACTTTGTAATTAATTCATCATTTGATTCTAAATTACAAATTAATGTTAATAGATTAGGACAAATAGATCAAAATTTATCACACCAAAACAATTCACATGAACCCGAACTTGAACAAGAACCTGAACTCGAACAAGAACCAAATCCTGAATTAGAACCCGAAACAGAACCAATTGAACTAGAGTCTGAGACTGAACCTGAGCCGGAACCTGAGCCTGATAGTGTAATAGGTAAAAAACAACTCAAATTATCTATGGATTTCTTAATATTACCATCAAAATATTTATCAGATAACATGGACGAAAATTTTTGGGAAATGAGACCTTGGAAATTCTGCAAACTTAAAGGAAATATAGGCACACTTGCTGATTTAACATATTATAACACGTTGGAATCTATACCTAATCCTATAAATTTAAATATTATGGATAATTATAATAATAATAATTTCAATCTTAAAATAAGTGATGATAATGTAGAATATGTAGTAGTAAAAAATATATTTACTCATTTATATCCATTAATAGGTGTTGAAAATTCATTATCTTTAGAAAACTTAAAATCGGGCGATTTATGCGGTATTTATGATTTTGAGATAGGATATCCTATACTTCACAAGGATCACGTAGAAGATAACTTTAATTTAAATCCACTAATGTCTAATAAAACAACTGTTTTACAGGAGGTATTGTTTCCATTTTATAATAGCGTAAATTATAGCTGTGAATATCCTCTAATAGATTATGATGAAACTATTGCTAATTTAAATGATCTAAAACTAACTTGTTTAGTAAATAACAAAAAATATTTTTCAGATGGAAAATTTATCTATAAAGATGAAAATAATAACATTTCAGAATTATTAAAAATACCAATTGTGGATATATCTATTATCACCCCATTCATTGAAGATTTTAAAAAAAATATATCATTGGAAAATGAACCACTACTAAGTAATAGTATTTTACATAATAATTATGACAATGTGCTAGAAAATAAACTAAAAATATCGGAAAAAGGTTGTAATCAAATGACAAAGATTTTAGCACCATCTTATTATGAAAATTCACTAATTATATTACAATATTATTGGAGTGATATAAGCGAAGAATGTATTAGTAAATATAAGTTAAATAACATACAAAATGTAAGTAAATATAGAATTATAAAATATGATATTGAGGATCAAACTATTAAAACAAAATTTGTAGAAGAGTATGTAAATAATAGTATTGAAGATGATTTAGTCATTATTAATGAAAATTTGATTAAAAACAATTTAGAATTAGACGTAATAAGATACTATTATAATTATGGTACAAATTTAGGAACTAATTTTCAGAATGGTATTTTTATTGATAGTATGATAAATGATGATTTTTTGTACAAAAAATCAAATGTAATCTGTACATACAATAGTATAAATACAAAGCTCAATAATATAATTCTTAATAACTTAGTAAGTTCATTGAGGGAAGACGATATAAATTATAATACCTATAAGCCACATAACAATTCAGACATTACCTTTGTAAATTATAGTAATGAATTAATAAAAACATCAGTTGGTACTTATTTTACTAAAAAAATAGACAACATGTTTTACTGGTGTGCCGAAATTGATTTTACACAACCCGAGAATAATACAATATTATTTTTAGATAAGATTGATAGTAATTATCAATGTAAAACTTATAGATTAAAAATAATCAAAGATAACAAAATTTATACTATTTTTGTTAATTATAATTTACAAAAAATAGATAGTGATTCATCAAGTGTTAATTATCCAACATTATATAGAGTGATAATTCTTGAATGTGATATAGATGATTATTATAGAAAAAATGATGAAAATGTATTTTCACTTAATACAATAAAAGAAGACAAATTTATAAATAATATTTTAATTCTTAATAATTTAAATGAACTTTTAGGTAAAAAACAAAAAATATTTTATCTTACATTTGCTAATCTAGAATATTCCGATATTCTGGGCTACAGATCCAAAGAATATCTAAATAAAACAGATATAAAATTTATAGCTAAAAAATTTCTAGATGTTATTACAAATTCTCTAGGTAATCAACGAATTTCATTTTATGATAATGTATTATTCGATAAAAAAGAAGATATTTATTTATTTGGAAAAACCAGTGATCATTTAGATATATACAATAATTATTCAACGCAAAATATAATGGTAAATATTAAAAAATATGATACAAATTTAAACCTAATATGGAATTTAGATATAGATAAGATATTGAGAAACAATGAAGAGATACCAATAAAAAGCTATTTATCAGATTATTTAACAGAAAATTTAGATAACGTACTAATATCGGGTAAAATAGATAATTTAGATAATCTAATTTTAGTAATAGCATTTGAACAAAATACAAACAACTTACATTCTCATTTGAATGTAGTAAAAATTAACAATTATGGACAAATTCTTAAAACTATATCATTTTATGAAAGTTCTCAATATAGATTTAATAGTATAGTTGATGTTGTTGATACTATAGAACTTTCGTTTATAAACAATCAAACCAAAAAAATAGAAATTAAGAAGGTTAATGATGTAAGCTCAGTACTAACAACATCTTATGATATAAACAATTCCAATAATATAAAAGATATTTCTAATTTTGCTTTATCAAATACCCGAAAATTTAAACATAAATTAGATATCCTAATTGGTACAAACAATAACAGTAATATTTATAATTCATTTGATAAATATCCCAATTTTGGTAGTTTAGTTTCTATTAGTAATAAAGTTCAAAACATAAATACAATTATGACAATAATAAATAATAATATAGTGAAATATTACAATAATGAAGAAATAACTTCCATAAGTAAACCAGCATTCAAAGAGGTTATATTCAATGATAGAGTTATAAATGTTGTTAACTGTAATCAATATTCGGCAATTACTGTTGAAGGAGAACCTAATAGAATATTTATACTAAATATATCTCAAAAATTGGAAATGGATAATATCAATAATAACTATGAATTTAGACAACAAATAGTAGAAGATTATAATCTAAATAAGTTTGCTTCAGACAGAGAGTATGGAATTAATATGGATTTATGTGATAATTCTTTTATAACATCTAATTATAATAGAAATAAGGTTTTAATTTTAAACAAAAATAATTTGATTAGAACAAACGAGTGGGAAACTGGATATAATATAACTTTAATATCAAATAGTGTACATAAAAATTTTGGAAAAAATTTAAAGATAAATAATAAATTCGCTGTAATTTCTCATTCAGGAGAATCAAAAGTTTACTTGGTAAATTATAAATTATTTACTAGTTTAGATGTAGGTGAACAAAATTTAAGTTCGCTTAACCCAATATTATATGATAATACTAATAGAGAAAATTGGGATACTCAAAAAGTTTTTTATCTAACAAACAATTCTAACAACTTTGGATTATCTATTGATTTGAGTGATGACAATTTGGTGGTAAGTGATTTAAATGAAATTTACATATTTAGTTTAAATAAAAAAAACTTAGATATAAGTATTCCAATTGTTTCCGGTTCTCCTTGGATTAGAACAATAAGCTACTACGATTTACCTAATAATTTTACAATTCAGTTTTTAAATAATTCTCAATACAATATTAGCCAAATATTAGGAAATAAAATTACAATTAATGGAGATTATTTAGTTATTTCTGGTTTAAATTATGTATTTGTTTTTTCAAAAAGAAATCAAAGTTGGACTTATGAAACTTATATAGAACTTGATGTAAATTTAGAATTCAAATATATTGAAGTATATAATAACCAAAAAACTAAAAATATTCTAGAAAGGGTTGAATCTTCTGTAAGTTCAAGAAACTATTTAGATGAAAACATAATATATAATATAGATAATCAATATAACGCACAACAACGTAATATATTGGGTACATCATTTACAACAACGCCAAATTTGAAACAAATATTTGAATCTATAAAAATTATTGGTAATAATAAAATAAATGAGTATGAAAAAGTTATTGAATCGACTATAAATAATGTGCTAGAACAATTTAAATATAGACTTGATATTGGGGGTGTAAGTGATTATGATAATAATATTGGATGGAAAGTTTGGGAAGGTACTGATTTATTTAGAGGTAATATTTATTGGAAACCGCTATTTGATGAAAATTTACAAAGTAATAAACTAGAAAATTTTGGAAATATTGATAATATAAGAGTGAAAAATAATCAAATTATAGGTATAAGGTTCAATCATATTAATCAAAATTTAGCTCCGCGAATACCTCTAACAAGTGAAATTTCGGAAATACTTTTTTCAGGCGAACCCGAACCCGAGCCAGAACCCGAACCAATGAATGATACACAACAAAGAGACACCATATTTAATGAAAATATTAGTGATATAGCTTACCCAAAAAATTCGATTGATGAAGAAAAACAAATAATACAAAGAAATTTAAATATGGAAATTAGTAATATATCTTTTAGTAAAATTAAACATATAGATTCTTACATAACTAATTATAAATGGGAATATGTTAGATCATATGAATTATATGAAATTGATGATTTTGGCACTGTAATTAGTGAACCAAAAGTAATAACATGGAATAACACTTCTGATTCTAATTACATACATAAAAACTTAATATCATTAAATAAAAACAAAAAATATAAAATTAAGGTTAATGCTGTATGTAAAGATATTAACTATAGAAAAATTTATATGATATTAAATTATCTTGATAGTACAAATCTAAAAAAATCAATCGGAAAAGTAAAACACATATATGGTGAAAAACTTAATAATCCTATACTAAACTGGACCTTAGACAAAAATGACAATCAAAATAAATCTCCTAATATCAATCATAAATTTGTAAAAGGATTAAATTCTTGGGTATTTACATTAGATTTACGAAATTTGGAAGATGGAACATATGTATTTGGATTTATAATAAAATTTGCTGATTCAAGCCATAAAATCAGTCATCAAAATTCAAGTATTTACTTTGGTAGTAGAATAATAAATAGTGTACACATATCTAATAGTTATACGAGCGTACCTAAAATGATTCCTAAAGAGTATCGAATTGAAGATGATCCAATTGAAAATAGACATTTAAAAGAATTCAGACAAGAATATTATGAAAATGTTGAAAAATGTAAAGATTTTTCTGAACAAAATATTAATTTTTTAAATAATTTACTGAAGGAATAAAGTCATATAATAAGTTCTAATAACTTAGTGAACACATAATATAAATATAGTTTCGAATCTATATTACATGTTAAAAAATAGAAAATATATTTAAATATTCTAATAAAAAATAACCAAATTACAATAGTATATATTGGATGCACTCGCCTTGATAATTTGGGTAATTGTACTGTAGAAATGATTAAAAATATAGGTGTTATGTCAAATAATGACAAATAATTGCATAAAAATTTAGAATCAGGATTATTTAATCCTGATTCTAAAATAAGACTAACATTGGCAAATCTATTGTTTTTTCAATTACGAATACCGTTATAAGAAATAGAAGGGCGTTGAAAGATGGAATTTAATTACTAAAAATGCATACAAAGAATATATAAGATTACAAAATCCATATTTGTCTAAAAAAATATTGACTTAAATAGTATTATTGTTTGATATCATCATGCTATAAGCCATCATATAAGGTAAAAAATTATCTATTACTTTTTGATTATTATTATAATTTTCTATTCTTTCTTTATTGTAATCCGATAAGTATTTATTTTTAGTTTTTTTACATATTTTGATTTCTAATGTTTCTATTTCAGATATTAACTTATCTATATTTTGATTTACAAACATTAGATCGCATAGATTATTAGAGGATAATTTATTTTGATGATCTTTTATAGTATTGATTAGTTTTGACATTGAACTTTGTAAATTACTTAACTTATCTTTTTCAATATCGCAAATAATTTTTTTTTTATTCATATTATTAGTTTTTATTATAAAATTTTTTTGATTACGCAGATCCTCTTGATTTACCTTGAGCACCATTAGGACATTTGAATGGAGAAAAATTTAAATCTCCCAAATCTCTTAAATATTGGTATAATGTATTGTCCAAAATTGCTAAAAGTATAGTTTCTAATCCAAGTAGAATAATGATATATAATAATCCAAACAAAAGTCTGTGCCAATTGTGTTTATATTCTCCTCTTGATTCTCGTTTTTTATTAATTATAACATCTGTCTGATCTAATACATATTTCAATCCATGAGTTGCTAAAGGAAATGTTATGAAGTATAATATCAAACCAAATACAATGGCATATTTACTCCCTTTTTTCTGAAGACCTGAGTATTCTACAGTTTGCCAAAATATTCCAGCTAAAGCTATACAATTCAAAATTGTAGTCGATGCTACTGATACAGAATCTTTTGGATATATCTGATATAATTTTTCAAAAATATATGGTGACCCAACTTGAGTAAATAAATTAGCTAAAGCAACAATAAGAGGTAAATAATATTTCATAACAGCATAGTTTCCAAAATATGATATTGATAAAGGAATTAAAAATACAAATACTAGATAGAATGTTATTAAACCTATGTTAGGCAGTTTTAAACAAATATTTAACAAATTCATTAATGTATATGAAGATATTTTTTTTGATATTAGCAGTTAAACAAGTTAATTAATATTTTTATTTTTATTTAAACCCAAATAAAAAATTATTTATATGACATATCTTTTAAAAGATAAATACTTTCCTAATAATTTTAGTGAATTTTTGTTTCATAAAAATAGAATAAATTTTTATAAAAACATATCATATGATAATTTTATGCCTAATGTTGTAATTTATGGTCCTAAAGGCTCTGGGAAATATACTATAGCAATGAGTATTTTAAATTCTTTATACAATAAAAATATTAAAAAAACTTTAGTAAAATTCAACGTTTTAAAAACACCTAGTAATTATAAAGAAGTTGTAATTTTCAAGAGTAATTACCATTATGAGATAAATATCAACAAGTATTTATTTAATGATAATAGTACCTTAATTAATTTACTAAATGATTTCATAAATACATTTAGTATAAATACATTAAGTTATAAAATTATATTGATTCGAAATGTTGAATATTTATCAGGTGAAATATTAGATTATTTTAAATGTATAAGTGAAAAGTTTTCTTCTACAATAAGATTAATTTTAATAACTTCTAATTTTAGTGCCATATCGCGGAAACTTCTTGGAAGATTTTCGTATGTAAGAGTGCCTTCTCCAACTAATGAAGAAATTAAAGACTATATAAAATATGTAATTTCAAAAGAAAATGTAAAATTAAGTGAAAAAAATATTGAAACAATAACAAATAACAGTGAAAGAAATCTAAATAAACTTATTTTAAATATGCAGTTTTCTGTATCTAAAAAAACATTTGTTCCCTACAAAGATCCGCTTAAGAGTAAAATTAAAGAGATTTTAGGTTTATGTAATTCAAAAAATTCATCAAATATTTTAATTATTAGAGAAAAAGCTTATGATTTAATAACACAAAATCAATCCATAGATGATATATTTAAATATCTAGTACACTACATATTCAAATTAAAAGTAAGTCAAGATATAAAAAAATGTTTACTTGAATATGCTGCTCTATACCAGTATAGAAGCAAAATATGCTACAAAGAAATTATACATGTAGAAGCATTCCTAATGAGAATAATGAAAGAATTAAGTACTATAAAATAGTACAACATTTTAGTGGTGGTTTTTTTTCTAAAATAGTAAAATTTTCCATTTTTTTATTATGTCCTAATGTTATTCCATAGTCTGATAAAACTTTAATTTTTTTGCTATATATGTCATCGAGTGCCTTTTCAACTGATTGTGAAAAAATATCTTCTACATTTATATTTTTTTTTGCGCTAGTTAAAATACTAATCATATCATACTCTTTTGCTAATTTATCAATATCATTTTTTAAAACCTGTCTACTTTTAAAATCTATTTTATTTCCTACTAAAATTTTAATGGGAGAATTATTACTATGATGTTCTAATTCATCTACCCAATTTCTAATATTATTAAAACTTTGATAATTATCAACATCATAGACGAAAATACAAACTGTTATTTTCCTAAAATAACTTTTAACTATAGATAAAAATTTTTCTTGTCCAGCAGTATCCCATATATGTAATTTAACCCGTTTATGATATTTTTCATTTGATAAAATCATATTTTTGAAATCAACCCCAATTGTACAATTATAATTATTGATATGTTCTTTATCACAAAATGCCGAAACAAGTGATGTCTTACCTGTAGCAGCGTCTCCAAGTATTATGTACTTAAAACAAAAATCAAATTCTTCATTCATATATTAAGTATATAATTTTTTTTTTAGTTATTATACATAATTTTTACATATGCCAAAAGTTCTCCTATGATACTTAGATAAACCATTATTCATTATAGCATCAAGATGTTTTTGTGTTCCATAACACATATTACTTCTCCAACCATAAATATCTAATTCAGGCTCTTTTTCACAAAGTTCTTCAACATATGTATCATGATAAACTTTAGCTAAAATACTAGCAGCTGCTATAGAATAATATTTTGAATCTCCATTGATAAAGCATTTATGTTGAATAAGCTCATTCCCTTGATTATAATATGGTTTAAATGATGTACCATCTACAATTAGAGAATCTGGTTCGACATTTAAATTTGATACAGCTTTATGCATGGCGGAATAAGTAGCATTGAGAATATTGATTTCATCTATTTTTTTTTCATTTTCATAAGCAACAGAAAAGTCTATAGCATTTTCTTCTATATAATCTTTTAAAAATTCTCTTCTTTTTTTTGACAATTTTTTTGAATCTCTTAAAACTATATTACTATCATCTTTTTCTGGCGGCCAAATAACCGCCGCTGCGTAAACTCTTCCTGCTAAACAACCGCGGGCTACCTCATCTATACCGGCTTCCAATTTACCTTCATCTTCAAAAAATTTCATTTTAAATATAGTTTAATGTTTTTCTTTAAATTGTAAAAAAATTATTCAAATTTATATTGATTTGAGAAAGGGAATGCTATTAATGTAATAATGTCATTTTATGCTGTAGCAAATGGAAATACTAATGGTATATTTACTACATGGAGAGAATGTTGTGAATCTGTTAAGGGCTTTAAAAATTGTAATTATAAAAAATTTAGTACAAAAACAGAAGCGGAAGATTACATATTAAATTACAATAAAGAGGCTGAAAAAATATTTAAAAATAATTTTATTCCAGATTATTTTGTATACACGGATGGCGCATGTTCTAATAACGGACATTCTCAGGCCAAAGCAGGAATAGGTATATTTTTCAACCCGAGTGATCCGAAAAATGTGTCAAAAAAAATATCGGGCAAACAGACAAACAATACAGCTGAACTAACTGCTATTATTGAAACATTTTATATCATTGAAAATGATTTAAAAGAAAATAAAAAAATTGTTATTGTATCAGATTCAGAATACGCTATATCATGTGCGACAAACTATGGGAAAAAATGTTCAGATAAAAATTGGAACATTGATATTCCAAATAAATTATTAGTACAAAAAATTTATAATACTTATAATAATTACGAAAATATTAAGTTTTTACATGTTAGGGCACATACCAATAAGTCCGATTGTCATTCAGTAGGGAATGACCATGCTGATAAGTTAGCAAATAAAGCAATAAATTTAGATAAATGTCCATATACAAAAATTTGTTTTAATATTCCTTATATTCAAAAAGATGAATTTAAAAAATTAGGTGGATTATGGGATTCCGTAAAAAAAAAATGGTATGTCAATGATTCAAACAAAAATATCGATAAAATTAGAACAAGTTTTGCAAAATTTGAAGATTCTATATGAATTAGAAAGGAGTTATAAATCTAAAAATAAATTTAAAATATTGTAGTATATTATAATAATGCTTTATTGTATAGTATTTGCTTTAATAATATTTTTGATTTTTAAAAATGTACACGAAAACTTTAGTGATAGATTATATTTATCGGGACCTACAAAATGTTTTAGCTGTGAAAGAGATTTAATTAGAAGATATGGAATGCAATCTGCTTACATGGGACAACCATCTAAATGTTTCAGTTGTGAAAAACAAATTGTTGCTAATAGAGGCCCAAAATATGGGGTATTGGCCCAGCCAACAAAATGTTTCTCATGCGAAAGCCAATTATTGAGACAAGGGTAGATTATCATACTTATAATTTATAATAAAATTGAATAATGTTTAATTTTAAGGTTTTTTGAGAAAAAAAATAATTATTTAATTTATGAAGTTAATATTATTAACAACAAGTAGATGGACAAAAGAATGGTTTAAAAAGCTAGTTTTACCATTTTTTCAAATCAATTATTCAATAGAATTTTATGATATAAGTTGTAATACATTTAGTCAAAATTTTGTTAATTTGAGAGAATTATTAAAAGATCCAAATGTAGAATGTTTAGCTCTTTTTGAAGACGCTATGAATCTATATTCTACTTTATTAGAATACATAAATAATCGTAGAGGTGGAGATTTATATTGTTTTCAACTATGTTCAAATAAAATTGCGGCCAGAAGTATTTTAGATTTAAATGGAATATGTTTTAAAATGATTACAAATGATTTTAAATATTTTATGTTAGAAAAAGATTATATTTTTAAGCCAATTAATGGGGTTAGTAGTAATGGTATTTTTAAAATAAAAAAAAATGAAATAACTATGAACCCATACTATAAAAAATTTCAGGTTAATGAACCTCTAGTGATTAATAAATTATGTAAATATAAAGATATAATTGATTATTTTAATCATACATTGATTGGATTGATAGAAGAATACGTAAACCCTAAGTATAGAAAAATTAGTGTTGATGGGTTTATACAAAATGGGAAAATATACCATTATTGTATATCAGAAAATGTTTATAAAATAAATGATCCCGAAAAGTTTGATTACTTATTGACACCTATAAAAAACATAACTAAAAAACAAATTAATTTAGTATTAGAGTTATATGATAAGATTATGAATATACTAGTATCAAAAGGGTTAGATAATCAATTTTGCGATATTGAAATGTTTTTAATTGAAAATAATATCCATACAAATGTTAAATTAATGGAAGTGAATTGTAGAGCATTTTCTAATCAAATACCTATTTTTTCTCAACTCTACAAAGAAGATTCAATCATCCCTATATCATTCAAATTATTAAAAAACATCCCAGTCAATGATTATGATTATTTGAACAAAAACTTAAATTCAAAGGTTTTTGGTATGTGTTTTTACAAAAAACATATTAAAAATGTACCAAATATAACTTCATCAAATGGTATAAGCTACTATAAAGTAAATGATGATTTAGCACATATCTACATAATAGGAAAAAGTATTAAAAATATGAAGAATGAAATTGAATATTATTATAATAATTTAAAACTGATATATTAGTTATCGTGTGATAATACTGGAATACTCAATCTTACATCTTCAACTTGGCGCAAGTCTATTTCAGTACTATAACTAATTTGATTTTCTCCAACATCATAAATAACCTCTCCCATTGGGTTGATTATACTTGAATGCCCGTACCCTTTATATTTAAAATCCGTATTTTTTGCTGTTGAACAACCAACAATATAGCATTGATTATCAACTGCCCTAGCTCTCAGCAAAAGTGTCCAATGTAATGGTCCCGTTTTTTCTGAAAATGAACCAGGATAAATGATAATATTACATTTATTTTTAGAATAATAATTTGCCAACAAAGGAAATCTTAAATCAAAACAAATTCCTATTCCGATTCTTCCAAAAATAGTATCAATAATCAATGGTTTTGTTCCTGGACATAATACAGAAGATTCTTTAAATTCAAAATCGTATTCTTTTATTTCAATATTAAATAAATGGATTTTATCATATCTACCAATAATACACCCATCAGGATTAAAGCAAAAACATGTATTGTATATTTTACCATTTTCTTTTATTGGTATCGATCCACCTACTAAATAGATACCATATTTTTTAGCCAATGATTTCAGTAATTCAATACTTTTAGAACATTCAATTTCTTCTGAATATGTATCAAAATACTCTATACCATAAGGACAATTCCAGCATTCTGGAAGAACTAGTATATTTATATTTTGACTTGAACATAATTTATCTATTTCAATTTCTACATTTTTAAGATTATCGTCTTTATTTTTAGAAACTTTCAATTGACAAATACCTATATTAACTCTCATATAGGTATACTAATTTAAAACTTTAAATAATTTAATTAACAAGGTCTTCCAGACTTACAACAATTGTTATTGGTTCTCTTATGCCCGTAAGTTTTTTTTAAAAAACATGTTCTATCATACCATTTACCATTTGGTTTTCCGTATGTAAAACTTTTACACTTTGGATTTTCACTACAAATTTGTCTGCAAGTTTCTGCCGATGATATATTCTTTAATTGTTTTAAGTCTTGTCCTGGATAGTCAATATTATCCTCTATCTTAGGACACTTCGGTTTACATAAGACCTGATTAGGACCCCCTCTTCTAATTGGTTTTGATTTTCCATAAAGTGTACAAACTGTATTCGATACATGATTTTTATCGCCACCTTTGGGTGCCCATGAATACATTTTACATCGTATATTATTTATGCATTTATTTTCACAGTCCTCAATAGAGTTAATATTATATCTACTATTACAAGAATACAATCCGCATCCAGCAATATCAGCATTAGCCCCACCTACATTTACTGAGTTTTCCGCGCATTTTAAACTTTCGCCTTGTGTTATTATGAATTCTTTGCGATACTCTGCTGATCCATAATTTATTTCTTGAGTAATATTTCCGCTTGAATCTATAAGTTGTATATTAGAATTATTTATTCTACTTGTACAGCAATCTGTTCTAGTATAAATAACAATTTTACCAATATCATATTCTTTTCTTAAATCAACTTGCCACCATGAACCATGATTATTTGTATGACTTGTACTTCTATGCCGATAATTTCCACTTTTATTACCATCAACTGCTTTATTAGAAGTTCCTCCCCAACCAGTAGATGACTGTTTAGTAGGTTTATTTATTGCTAAATTAAAATTACTTTCGGGGCCATAAACTTCGACTTCTGATAATTGTAAATATGGGTTTGGACAGGATATTTTTACATATCTAGCACTATTACTTAATTTTTTCAAGTCTTTTTCTGTTATACAAACACTTCCTAAACATATTTTTTCTTTATTAACTTCAATTTTATTAGATTTGATATTCATTCCTTTGGGTAAAATCAATTTACCTCTTGGACCAACATTACCAATATTGCCTTTTTTACCTTTAGACGAAAAACCTATCATTCCTCTATTTCCGCTATGACCTTTTGCTCCTTTTACAGTACTTTTTTCTCCGTCTTCCCCTATTTTTCCTGATTGTCCAACATCTCCTAATTCCCCTTTATCTCCATTGATACCTTTAGGGGCTGTAGGGGGTATCTTATCCGAAAAATTTTCTGTTTTAAACATTAAACAAAATACAAGTAATATAAGAAATATAAGTATTATATTCATTATATTTATATTATAAAAAATTTATATTAATATTTTTTAAATAATAAATTCTTTTCTATAAGTTGCTGAACCATAATTTATCATTTTGACAGTTTTTCTTGAGCTATCTAATAATTTAATACTAGAACCGCTAATACGCGATTGACAACAATCTGTTCTTGTATAAATAATTATTTTTCTTACATCATAATCTGTTCCTAAATCTAACTCCCACCATGAGTTATGGTTTTTTGTATGAGTAGTAGATTTATGCAAATAATGCCCACTTTTATTTCCATCAACTGCTCTATTAGAAGTTCCTCCCCAACCTGTAGAGGATTGTTTAGTAGCTTTGTTAAGAGCGATATTTTCATTTCCACCTTTAGCATACACTTCTACTTCTGAAAGTTGTAGAAAAGGATTTCTACATTCAATCCTAACAAATCTAACATTTCCTAATAATTTTTTCAAATCAGATTCATTAATACACGTTTTACCTATACAAAATTTTTTTTTTTTAATAAGTAATGAGTCTCTTGAACTCTCTAAATTATTTAATTTAACTGAGGGTCCTCGGGGTCCTCTATTACCTTGATCTCCCTTAATACCTATTCCTCGTGATCCCCGTGGGCCAGTATTTCCTTTTTCACCTCTTGGCCCAGGATCTCCTCTTGGTCCTTGATTTCCATTGGCTCCTGTGGGACCAATATCTCCTTTTTGTCCATCATCGCCTTTATCACCTTGTAAAGGTTCGTCTCTAACAATTAATTTGTTTAAATTATATTCTATATTAGTTTCATTAAATTTTTCTGTTGTGGGATTTAATATAATTATTAAAAGAACAATCATTAGTAAACATATTAAATAGTTATTTCTCATTATATATAACAAAGAATATTTTTAATTAATAAATATTTATAAATCACAACATTTAAATTTTATCTGCATACCTAAAGCTCTGTGTCCACATCTCTGCATACCGAAACCATTTACATATGTGTTTGGTGGACAACTTGATACTTGAGCACCGTTTCCGCCTATACGATCCATATAAATTAATGGCTGAAATGATATAGGATATCCACATTTCCCTTTCACAATTCTACATCTATTTTTAAGTCTATAAGATCTTCCAGGTTTTCCGGGAAAGCCTCTAGCTCCAGGAGGACCTCTCATTCCGTTTAATCCGGAAGGGCCTCTTTCCCCATTAATTCCTTTCATTCCTATTGGCCCAGCAGGACCATTATCTCCTTTTGGACCCACCGGACCTGGAGGCCCCGGTAATCCAGATGGGCCAATATCCCCTTCATTACCTTTTTCTCCAGTATTTCCTTTAGATGCCAATTCCGATAAATCATATTCCTTATCACTAAAATATTCATTAAATAAATATTTATTTAGTAATTTCAGAATCAATAATATTGACAATATACATAAAAACGAAAAAACTTTATCTTTCATATAATACTATTAGATATTTGTAGAATATTTATTTATTAAATAATAATCAATAAAATAATGAGGTAAAAGATATAGTACTACATTAAAATTTAATAAAGACATAATAATTGTTATAGCTAATATAAACAAACTTATATTCCTTTTTATTTGATAATTTGTGTTATGCAAATAACATCTTATTAAAATAAATATCGCCAAAAAAAATGATAAATAGTTTCCCAGAGGGCACACATTATTTACCGGGTCCTTTGATATACCTATTGGATGATATAAAAGTTTATTTTCAAAATAGGTAAGTGGGTGAGCTACACTATATTTTGTTTTGAAGAAATTTAACATATAAACAATATAAATAGCATCTAATATTGATAATAATTTATAATCCAACATATTAATTTATTAGATAAAATTTAAATTAAAAAATATAACATTATTATGAAAAATTATATTGATTTAATAAATTAAAATTTTATTCATATTGTTTTAAAAGAAAGCAACCCGAATTAATCGATAAAACAATGTAAAGATTTGAAGTTATGGTTATTAATAAACTCTAATATTCTAATATTACCAAAAAGCAAATATTAATTAATAGCGTAATTTTATCATTTTAGTTCTGGACTTTACTGGTCTATATTTGATAAGTTTGTTAGTTGTGGATTAAATACAAAATATGATCTAACTAATTGGATACCATATTTAACTTATGTCTTAGGATACTATTTTCTTGTTAAAAAATGTTTTTTAATTTTTTTTGTACCTCTTCTTGGTATATCACCTGAAACATAATAGTAATCACGTACTATTTTACCTTGTAAACAATTATCTAAAGACATTTTTTTAAATTTTTTTAATTTCGTATCGAGGTATCTCATATTAAAATCATTAATGATTCCAGATTTGTAATAACAAACGCAAGCCGGTATTCCTTTTTTAGTTCTAGAAGCATTGGATATATATAACAATTCATATCCCAATTTTTTTAAATTTTTAATCATATATGATACTAATGGAGTACACAAACTATTCCCTTGGTAATCTGGACGAATATCAACCCCTGAAATGTAGAGGTTCATATTAATGTACATAATATTTTTATTTTCATATGCTTCTCTCGTATCTTTATCACTAGTTATTTCAGCAGAAACAATTCCAATTATCTTATCTTCGTGTATCATAATAGCAGAATAATCGTTTTCTAACAATTTTCTTATATTCCATACATTTCGCGAACGTTTTTGTTTTAGAACTTTTATTTTTAAACCTTTGATATATTTATTAAAAAAAAAATTATCAATTATGGTATCTTCGGGTAAATCATTATTTTTTAAAAATAAATTAATTTTACCTTTAAACATAAAGTTTGTTTCATATTCTGGTTTAATAAATGAATTACCATCAACAATATTTAAAGCTATATGTTTAATGGGATATTTTTCTCCTTGTTTATCAATCATTTTCCAAGAATCAATGAAATATTCTGTGTTTATTATCTCAGAATCACCTATCATTTTTACAAATTTTGTATTGTATAAATCTTGTTGCTTTTTGTCAAAAAAAACAAATTTAATTTTATTTTTTTTAACTACTATATTTTCAATATTATGTATATTAGACATAATGTATATTAATAACCCAGAATTTAATTACTATTAATTTCCAAAAGTTCTACATCAAAAATTAAATCGGCGTAGGGCGGGATTACGCCTCCCGCTCCTCTAGAACCATAACCGAGTTGGCTTGGTATATACAAATGAGCTCTTTCTCCTTTTGACATATTTAAAATACCTTGATCCCACCCATCTATTACTTGTCCTATACCTATTATAAATTCGAAAGGAGTGCCTTTATCTCTAGATGAATCAAATTTTTCACCGGTTGCTAGAGTACCGGTGTAATGCATTTTTAGTTTATCTCCCTTTTTAGGAAAATTAGTATTATCTCCTGCTTGCGTTGAAACTACTCTTACTGACATTATATAAATAAATACTTATATTTTTTTAAGTGATTTAACTAAACTTATGAATATTGATAAAATAATACTTCTTCTATATTATTATTAAAATCAGGTACAAAATTTACATATATTATTTCATTAAACCCTTCATCAATACTTGGTAATACAAATTTTTTATCATAAACATTATATACAACCGAAGGTACTTTTTCTACTAAACCTTTTGATAATTTCATTCTAAAATTATTTAAATGTTCTGATAGTTCTCTATCAATATTAAAATATAGACATCTAACCTTATAATTACACTCTTTACATAAGTTTATTAATAATTTTCTAGAATTTGGATCCGGATTAGTAGAATCAATTATTATTCTTTTTTTATCTTTCATCGTTGTTTTTATTAATGTTAAATATCTGCTTTTAGACATATTTAATGAATCTTTTTCAATATTAAAATATCCTTTGGAAACATAGCTTTTCTTAAATGTTGATTTACCACATCCGGGATAACCAACTAAAATTATCATTTCTAAATTTGTGTTAAACAATTCCGGATTCTGCGGACTAAATTTATGTATACTCTTTAAATCTTTTAATTGTTTGAATCCTATACCACATAAATTTATATGTGACACACGATCATCTATCAATTTGTTTTGAAAAAATTCTTCGGGTGTTAAAAATTTAATTCCAATATTATGAGCAAACTTAATGTCTGAGCTACTAAAATCATTTTTTAGTTTTAAATTTTTTTTAAATACTCTACCTGAAGCATCTCCAACAAACATTGACTCTTCTAAATTTAAATCGGATTTTTGTTGTTTATAATAATCCCACATACCCAAATTGGGTTTACGGTACAAGTCATTACTTGTAGATATAAAAACTGAAATAGGTATTTCCGAATTATCTATTAAAAATCTTTCTATTCTTCCTAATATTATTTCTCTTTTCTTATCAAAACCTCCCTGATTACTAAATACTAAAATATTATAGCCCTTATTATGATATTCTTTTAATTTAATCTTTACATTTTCGAAAACATAAACCCAATCATCAATATCTCTAGGAAATACTGTTCTTTTTGGTTTTATTAATGTATGATCAAGGTCAAATGCTAATATTTTAGAATTTTGTTTGTTTATATTTAGATAATAGCACATACAAGCTTTATTTTTAATAAATTCATAATTCCAAGTAAACATTTTTACTACATTAAATAAATATTTGATAATTCAATTTTAAAAAAATAATTCAGTTTAACTAAACATACTTGAAATTTTATATTATTTTAGGGGAAGTTAAGAAAAATTTGCTTAACAGTGTAAATTCGTTTGGTGATGCTTGCTATGCTCCAAATGAATGTCTTTACCTAGATTCAAAAGGAGATCTTTGGCTGAAATTTCAGTAAAAATATTAAGGTTTCTAAAGTTAATAATCCTATTTCTAATCAATAATATCAAGTAAAAACAAAAAAATGCCTACAAAAAGAACAGAAAATTTCAAAGATTCTTGAAGATTTCTATTAAAATAATAATATAATAAAGTAGATACTGAAAAGGCTAAAATAGTATCAATTTTATACAATTTTTTTAACATTTATAAGATAGTATTATAAAAATTTAATAAATGTATTTATTTTTAATTTAAATTTTCAAGTCAAATAGTTTGTAAATTGGAATATGATCACTACCTTTAATATTAAGAGAAGTATATTTTTTTGGTTTTAGACTTTTTTTATAAGTTTTATATAAAATTCTATCAGCATATCCAGGAAGTCTACCTTTACTTTTTTTACTCAGTTGAAATCTTCCATTTTTGATATTTCTTTTATATGTGGGAAAAAACTTTATCGGATGTTCATTAAAATTATTAAACAATTTACATCCGAATGGAGGGTTTCCAATAACATCTCTTTCAATTAGTAATTTAATCATATCTTGATCGTTAGTCGGCGAAGATCTAATACTACAATTATTATTGATCTTAAAACATTTATTTTTTTTTTTAGTTTTAGTAAAATAGTCTGGGTTAAAATTTATATTTCCAGTGGTATTATTGTAGTCTAAAGATTCTAAATATTTTGATAATTTACAGTAATTTGATTTACTATCAGTTTTACATTTTTTAATATTTTTTTCATAACAATCATTAGTTAATAATGAACGAGTGTTAAGGTCCCCAAATAGTATCTGATTTTCGGAATGATATTTGGCATCTAACAATTTTATCTTTAAATTTATTTCAAATTCTTTACTACTCTCAAAACTTTTAAAAGGCATATGTGTATTTACTAAATCAATTGTTATACTTTTTTCTTTTGGTTTCATAGCTGTTTTAGGATTATTTAATCTTTTCTCTATTTTAATAGTTGAAGCCACAAATCCCTTTGTTCCTGTTCTTCCGCAAAAGGACAATGATTTTAGGGTTTTGACTTTTATATTTAAATTTTTTTTTTTAAATACAAATGTACAAATACCAAATCCACTCATGTATGAGATATATCCGACGCAAGTTGTTTTAAATTCTATAATGTCATACATTTCTAATTCTTCCTTTAATAATTTAACCAATTTATTTATTTTTTCAGGGGGGGTTTCTTGAAAACCTAAAATTAAAATTTCGGGAGAATTTAAAATTTTTATTTTAGTGACAATTTCCTTTATCTTATATGATTTTATATTTTTACCTATATTCCAAGAAAAAACACCAATTTTAAGTACCATATAAGTTAATAAAATATTTTATCTTAAATGAATTCCATAAAAATACCCTATTAAATTTTGAGTTTTATCTGATAATAAGTCTATATTTTCATTAAAAGTAAAAGTATCTTCCAAAATATGATAACCACCCCATGAAGGATAATCACATATAATTTTGTTAAAATCTTTAATAGATTTTTTTTCTAAATCTTTGAGTTCTTTGTGGAACTCAGAACGCCAAGTTTTTATTAAAAAATCTTTTAATTCTTTTAGAAACACTTTTTCATATTCAATAAAATTAATTCCATGTTTTTTAAGTTCTACTAAATCTTTATCTGATACAAAACTTTTATTTTTTTTAGATTTTTGAGAAGACATGTTGAATTAACTAAAATTAATGAAAATAAAAAAATCAATTTTAACATTCTTGTACCTTTTCTAAATAATAGCAATAGTATTGGTATTAACCAAAATCAATTAGGATAAAGTATAAAGTTAAAATCTAAATCTAAGGGAATTAATGATTTGTTATCATTTTTAAATTTTTCGGGCAGATTCTGTTCTATTGCCTTTTTGTATAATTCTATGGTTTTTTCAAAATATTGAAGTTCGTTCATCTCGGTATACATACAACTGCCGTGTTTTTCCCATTCGTGCTTCCAGAAATCTTCAGAAGGTTCTTGGTTACTGTACCAAATAGTATTTAATCTATCAATTATAGGTTTTAATTTATCTATTGAAAAATCAACCTTTTTACAAAATGATGGATATGTTTTTTCGTCATATTGAGGCCATAAACCATGAATTGACCAGCCATGAGGTTCTTTTATTAAAGATAGATAGTAGAATCTGCTGTCAGATTTAAATAATTTTCTCAAAAACTCCATTTATATTAATATTTTTTGTTTTTTTGATTAAAACTGAACGTACTTAATTAAAAATTGAAATTATGTAAATTTTTTAATCCAAAAAAATGGAGTATAATAATTGGTATATAGGCGTTCGGAACAAAAATAACAAAATAAGATTTAGTGTTGTAGAAAAAGGATTAGAAAATATATTCACTGAACTTAAGCAATACTGGGACATTTACATAGTTCAAATTACAGATAAGGAAAATTGGAGCGATAAAATAATTAGATACAATAAACAAAAAGGAGAAGTTTATTCTGAATCTAATACTTACAAATTAAACGAACCCTATAATGAACTTCAATTAAATAATTTAAACTGTTATTTTTCAGAGACTATGGAATATGATAGTACTAAATAACCCTTAAATTTTACATAAATTTACTAATATGAATTACTCTCCTAACTTACATAAATAAAATTTTATATTCTTCATCAATAACTTATTGATACTCTCATCATTCGTTGATACTCAATAATTAAATCCCACCAAATAAATTTATAATTTACGTCTATTTATTTCCTAATCTTCTACCTACTCCTGAAAATGGCACAAATCCACCTCCTTTATCATTGTCTTTACCATCTCTTTTTGATTGATTGAAATTTAAAGACCCCATTTTGAAATCTTGTATTTTAATGGGTGGTGGAGTAGGTGGTTTTATAGGTTCGGGTTCAACATAATCCCATGGTGCTTCAAAATCTACTTCTAAATCAGTATCAATTATAGATATAGTTTCTTGAGGTTCGCATTCTAAAATATCAATAAATATGGTTGATTCAAGATATGGTATTAATATGGTTTGTCCTTTGGTTAATGTGCTATACAATTTAACTAAATTTTGTTCTAAATATTTTTTGTGATCGTCAATTTCTAAAAAATTTGAAGTATGAGACTTAAGTTTTACCTTAGTGCCTTTTTCTATTTTTGAATTGATTAAAGTTAATTTAATTTTACTACCTATTTCAATTCCTAAATTTTCAATAAAATGTTGGGGTATATAAATATCTTGAATTTCATGCTTAAAATCAAGAGGGGTAAATATTACATCGGAATCATTAATAGCAAAATGCATAGGATATTCTATGTCTCTAAATACAGATAAATCACTTAAAATTTTATTTGGTAAGATAATCTTATTACTATTCTCTAACCCCTTCATATCATCATATTGATAATAAATCAATGAATAACAATCATAATTAAAATCTATAGTTTTAGGAGCACTTATCCAAGCATCATTAACATTTTCTTGATAACTAGATAAAAGTTGATCCGGCAATTCATTTTCATTTATATCAATATTATCATTAATCAAATTATCATTTTCTGTATCATTAATTTCGCTATCACTTATAAATTCGTTTTCTTCGGAATTATAGTCGGTATATTCTGACATTTATTTACTAATAAAGCAAAAAATAAATAATCAATTTTATTTAAATTAACTTTATAAATTATAAAACTATAATTAAAATCTTATGTAATATGTATGGTAAATACTTTAAATTTTCACCAAAAAAAGGTAAGTATCAAAAATAATTGGGATCCAGCCGCTGCTGGTCTTCTCAAAGGATTTTGTTTTTTTGGACTATTTTTTGCAGGTTCAATGAAATATTGGGCATCAAATAAATCAATATTTGAATTATATAAAGATCCATTTTTAATTGGAGCAGCAGTTCAATGTGTTGCCGCTGTTTTTACGTTTTTTACATATAAAACAACTGGAAAAGATTATACATATCCTGCTATGTTTTTTTTTATATTTACAAAACTAATATCACAATATACACACTCAAAACATTACAATATTGATGGTTCAAAAAAAAAACATCATTATGATTCAGCTATTCTATCCGAATCGTGAAGTGTATCATAAAGACATCTTATATGTTAATTTATAATTTAGATTATTATTTTTTCTAAAATACAAAATATTTTAGAAAAAACATATCAAATATATTTTATATTAGAGGTAAGAGAAAACTCATTTTCACTCATGTTATCTTCGATTAGTTCATTTTCATAATCATATTCATGATCTGACATTTTTAATTTAATAAAATAAATCAATTTTTGTTATTAATAAACGACTATTTAGTCCTTAACGTTGTTTAAATTATAAGTAATATGAAATAATTTAAAAGAAAGGTTGTCTAATAATAAATGGCAGTAGTTTTAAAATTCGGAGGTTCCTCTTTGACGGAGCAAGGAATTTATGAGATTGAAAAACAAATTCTAAAATATACCAATAATAATAAAAAAATTTATTTAGTTTTATCGGCAGTAGAAAATACTACAAATTTATTATTTGAATCTTATAAAAATAAAATTCTTAGTGCCCAAATTTTTAACATCCACACTAATCTTTGTAAAAGACTTAAAATATGTAGTGAAGAAATTGAAAATAAACTAGAATATTTATTTAATATTGATTTTGATAAAACTAGCGAATCTGAATTTGTTTCTTATGGAGAAATTTTATCTACTACAATTGTTTATGAATATTTAAAAGATCTTAATATTAAAAGCAAACTTTTATCTTCTAAAAATTATATTTTTACAACAAGAACTACAAAAAATAATTTACATAATAAATCTTTAAAAGATGATAAATTTATTATAATTGAAGAGTACACGTATTGTGACGAAAAACTTGTTTTAGATACAATAGATGTTGATGTTAGTATTTTACAAGGATTTGTATGTATAAATGACGATAATGAAGTTGTGTTGATGAGTAGAGGTGGGAGTGATACAACCGCATCCATAATTGCTCCAGTAGTTAAAGCTGAGATTTTAGAAATTTTTTCTGATGTGAACGGTATACATAGTGGAGATCCAAGATTTATAGATAATACTGTTAGAATTAAAGAAATTGATTATGGTATTTGTCAAGAAATGTCAGCCATGGGAGCAAAAATTTTACATCCTCAATGTGTAATTCCATGTCAAAAAAATAACATACCAATAATCATAAGAAACACGTATGATCCTCAAGAGTATACACTTGTGCATAATGACTATAACTATAAAAATATATTAGCAATACTTAATCAAAGCAATGTCAAACTATTTCACATAGAATCTGTTAATATGTGGAATGACTATGGTTTTGTTTACGATATTTTTAAAATATTTAACACATATAACATTGACGTTAATATAATTAATACATCACAATTTATAATTAGTACTACTACAAATGAGACTAATAATCAAAAAATAAATAATGTAATAAATGAACTAAAATTAAGAAATTATAAAGTAAATATAATACATAAATGCAATATTGTATCAGTAATTGGTTATAACATTACTACAAACACTGACACAATAATAAATGTAAATAAAATTATGAAAAATTATGACATATTACTTACTCATTATTCCTCAAACAATATGTGTATGTCTTTTGTAATTAAAGAAGATCCAAAACAACTATTAAATAATCTTCATATGGAACTAATACAAGTTGAAAATTGTAAATGGTGGCAAAACCAAATAAATGATATTATAAATATCACAAAAAAAGAAAACTTGAACTCTACCTACATTTACAGTAAAAATAAATTAATAAACAACTGTAAAAAGTTAAATACAAAACTAAAAAATGTATCCAAAATATTTTACGCTATGAAAGCTAATAACAATTTAGATGTAATTAATACTATAATATCAGAAAATATAAATATAGAATGTGTTTCTATAGAAGAAATATCGTTTATAAGAAACTACCATAAATATGTAGAAATAATGTTTACTCCTAACTTTTGCTCTTCTGAGGATGTTAGAAAGGCTTTAGAGTATGAAAATATTAATTTAGTAATTGATAATAAAGAAATACTAGAAGAAAACATAGATATATTTAAAAACAAAAAAATTGGAATAAGAATTGATACAGGTGTAGGTTATGGACATCACAAAAAAGTAATAACTAATGGTGCTAATACAAAATTTGGTTTACCTATTGAAGAAATAGAAGAAATGATATCACTTTGTGAATCTTATAATGTACAAATTGTCGGTCTTCATTGTCACGGAGGTAGTGGTAGTAAAAATCACCTAATTTGGAGAAATAACTATGATAATTTATATCCTTTGGTAAAATTGTGTAAAAATTTAGAATGGATTAATTTAGGTGGAGGGATTGATATTGATTCAAATTTGTGTATGATAAATGATACACTTAAAAATCTTGATAAAAACATTCAGATTTATGTTGAACCCGGAAGATATATAGTAGCTAATGCTGGTGTATTAGTATCGAAAGTATCCCAAGTAAGATCAAAAATTAATAATCATTTTATTGGTCTTCATACCGGTATGAATTCACTTATAAGACCAACACTATACAATGCTTACCATGATATTCACAATATATCTAAATTTAATCATAAACTAGAAAGATATTATACAGTTGTAGGACCAATTTGTGAAAGTGGAGACGTTTTTGGTACTAATCGTTTACTACCAATAACCAATACTAATGATTACATACTTATAGATAATTCGGGAGCATACGGACACACCATGTCCTCTAATTATAATATGAAAGAACCGGCAACAGAAATAGTAATATAATTGTCAAATGATTTTTTAAAAATATTTTAATCTATAGTGATATTAATTGTATGGATTTCAAAAGTAAGAAGGATATTGTAATTAAACAAAGTAATAAAATCTTAGACCACCGACGCGGACAAAGAGAAAAACTACATGATTTATCACATGTGGAAGATTTGTATAAAAATTTAGAAAATTCTAAACATTTAATTAAAGAGACAACAAAATGTAAACTTGAATTGATTTATAAACAAATTAAATACTGAAGAGAAAGAAATAATTCAAGACACCCTAAAAAATATAGAACTCTCACAAATCAAATGCAATTTTGTTAAAAGAGAAGGATATACCTATCATTTGTATAAAAATGATCAAGGATATTATTTTTCAATGATATCTCCCGAAGAATGGAATACAAAATCTGAATACATTAATTCTTATGTTTATGAATCTAATGGATCTTTAACGCCCTCAAAAGAAAAAAATGAGAATCTATTAGATTTAGATGAAGAATTTGGTTATATAAAATATTTAAAGTGATATCTATTTTTTTTGATTATCTATTTTTTTTTTGGTTTCTCCTTTCTTTTTACCTCGTAAAAATACGTTAAGCGCATTTTCTAATCTTTGAATGATTTGATTATTAGGTATGGCTGATCCATTTTCATATTGATTGATGACTATTGGTTTTTCGTTAATTGATTTAGCCAAATCTTTTTGTGAAATACCTAATTTTGTTCTTGTATCGCGTATCATAACACTCAGGGATTTCTCAACCTTTTTGTGCGAGTATTGGTCTGTTGCGTTATCAAGCTTAGTCATCTTATCAGAATTAGATTTATTACCAAATTTTTTTTGTGTCTCAAAATTTCCAGATTTTAGAGCATTTGCTTCTCTTTGTTTTTTATCTTCTTTCGATCTAAAATTTTTTCTTAGAATAGTGTGTGTTTCCCAGGGATCACTTTCCATAACAATTATAAATTTTTTTTTTTTTAAATATCTTTATTAATTATATATGAATAATAAAATAATTTTTCACTTTTTTATGTTAATTCTTGTTATCATGTTTTCATCAATATTAGATATGATTGTATTTGTAGAATCAAATGAAAATGAAGATAAAATTATTAGTGTTTTAAAAGTTTTATTTGAAATAATTTGTGTTGGACTTTTAACATATGGAGTATTAAGAAATTTGAAAAATTTCTCTATAATTTTAGGAGAAACCTTAATTAATTTTTTCCCTCTGATATTATTGACAGTGATAATTATAGTAAATTATTTATTAAAAACTAAGATGAAGGATAAATTTGCTTATCTCTCGATGTATTTTTTTGGAAATGTAAAAAAACAAACTAAAAAGATAATTTCTTATGCTAAGGGAGTTGAAAATGATGAAGCTGAGAGTAATTCTAACAATTACAATAGTAATAAAAATAAATTATCTGATGAATTTAAAAAAATATATTATAAGCATAAAATAAAAGATAGAGAAAATCAATTTAATCTTAATTGGTACTATCCAGAATTAAAAAACAATGTAAATAAAGATGTTAAAAGTGGTAAATTTCAATACATAAATTTAAAAAATAATCAAATAGAAACTAATAATTCAATAGAAATAAGACAGGAAATGTAAAAAATTGATTTAAATTAAATAAGTACACTTAATATAATTCATGAAATATCCGGAATTTGAAGGATTAAATTTTAAAAACTATCTGAGGAACTTGGGAAGTTGTTGGGATGGTTTTACTACATTAGACTTAATTAAAGAATTTATAGATAATGGTTTAGATTGGAAATCAACTAAAATAAAGTTAATTTCTAGCAATAAATATATTATTTACACTGACAATGGAGAAGGTATGAATGAAAAAAATTTATTTAGACTTGCTGAATTTTATTCAACAAATAATCAAACACTAGGCAATGGAAAGTTTGGTATAGGTGGAAATAAAGCTCAAGTTGCTTTATCTGATTTAGATGATACTTGGCATAATAAAAAAATAAAAATAGTTTCTAAAATTAATAGTGGAGAAGTAAGATCATTAGAAATTAAATGGTTTTTATGTGATTCTTTAGATGATTATGTAAATCAAGTTAAGTCATCATATAGAATAAATGATAAGGAAGATTTAGACATTATGGAAGATCGTGTATCTGGAACATTTATAAAAATTTATACAAGCGAATCACGGGTTCAAGAAATAAAAAAATTTATGACTGATCTAAATGTTCTGATAGATTTAAGTATTACGTATGGCGATTATATAGAAAAAGGTAGAGAGATATACATTGGAGACAAAAAAATCATTTCTTACTTACCCAATGAAAATATAATCAATGATACTATAAAGATAAAATATTTTAAATGCGGAACAGGTGTAGCATATTCTGCTAAAATCAATCAAATTAATGGATCTAATGTTAAGGAATTAGAATGGGCGCTAAAACCACATGGTAATGGAATGAGCTCCTCTTTAAAGCAAGAACTAATACCAAGTGCCTTTGAAGAGAGAGCTGAAATCATTTTAAGATTAAAATTTAATATAGATATTTACAAACCATGTTCACGTGGAAAAGGAAAAATTTTCACAAAAGACTATCCGATTGAATTTGAAAATTTCATTGAAGAATTATCAGGTAATATATATGCTGAGACTGATTTGAGAGACAAATATCTTGATTATGTAAATAAATTATATGTCAAGCGAGAATCATCTATAAACATAAAAAGAACTTTAGGATTTTTAAATATCAATCCTAAGGATGGAGGTGATTTTTGGAAACAAACTCTTTTTAGGCATATTGGTAAATCAATTGAGTTTTCACAAATGGTAGATAGAGAACTAAAACTTGTTCAGGCTAACAAAAGTAAGGTAGAGTGGGACAAAACTCCATGTAAATTAGATAGAATGATTCAACTATGTATAATAAAGTTTAGAGATGATGTATTATGTCCTAAATTTAATAAAATTGATAAAGATGAGAGGAAAAAAAGCGAAATTAATATTACTTTAGAAGATCATCTAATCTTAAAATTAAAACAAAAAGAAGCGGTTCTTAAGTTGGAGCAATTTTATCTAAATTATCTTGAACTTAAAAAAAAATATCCTCCTAATCTTAGGCTCTTAATAAATTATTACATAAGAGAAAAAATAGAAATTCCCGCAGCAAAAAAAATACAATCTTATTGGAGAAAACATAATCTTCTCAAAGAAACTAATATTAAAAATAAAACAGATGCGGTAAGAATTATTGAATCCGCATTTATAAATTACATGGATAACAAAAATAATTTAAAAAATAAAAAGTTCAAAGCAAAACTACCGGAAGTTAAAATAAAAATTAAATTATATTTATCCAAAATAAATGACATATCGACATTTACAGAATATTATAATAAAATTCTTAAATTACCCAAAGATTTAAAACTTGAATTGTAAACTGTAGTGATTTATATTAATTATATAACTTTTTAATATTATAATCTTTATAATTTCATTGACTTTTGTTGATTATAATCTCGCAATAATAATTTATTCATAAGTTATGTCATCTTTTTTTTTATAAATAAACATTTTATATATTTATATTATAATGAAATACTTATTTATTATTGGAACACTTTTATTTGTTTTAAACGAGACATATGATAATAAATTTTTAAGACTATTTAATAAATTATATAAATACGCTAAATTTTTAAGTTTTATAATTCCTGCATTATATTATTTTTATGATCCTACGGTAATCGATGATTCAAACAAATTAGATTTATCAAGATTATTTAAATTTAAAAATAGAAGTTCTAAAAATTATAATTTGGAGAATAAAGTTAAAAGAAATGTAAGTGAGAGTAAAAAGAAAATAGTTGCATCTTCTCAAGGATGGAAATGTAAGAATTGTAATACATTATTTGATGCTACTTATGAGATAGATCATAAAGTGCCGTTATATAAAGGAGGTACAAACGATATTGATAATCTGGAAGCTTTGTGCCGAAATTGTCATGGCAAAAAGACATTATTTGATAAAATAAATTAATATTCCTTTTGTTCCTATAAATTAATATAAATATAATATATTAATATATGTCTGCTACAGAAAGAATTAACCAAATAAAAGATTTTTTATTAGAGCATAAAAAAAAAATAATTATAATTGTAATAGTTTTAGCTGTACTAATAGTTTTATTTATTGCTATTCCTAGTATTGTAAAAGATAGAGTAATTGAAAAAATAGATTTACTTACCACTAACCCAGAGGTAATTCCTAATTGCGAAATAAATGAGTCCCAAACAGGTAATTTTTCATGTAGTTTATGGATAAACATAACTGATTTTTTTGTAAATTATAGAAATTGGAGACATATTTTTCACAAAGGAACCTCAATTGAAAAAGACGAAATTATAGATTATGATGAGTGGGTAGATATAGAAAAATATATACCAGAACAGTCTCCTGGATTGTGGTTAGATCCTCTTAAAAATAATTTAAGATTGTGTTTTACAACAGAAATTGAAAATGAAGCAAAATATGATGAGCATCCTATAAATGTATCAAAAATAGTTAGAAGTAAAGGAGAAATAAATAAAGGTATAGAATATATTGATATTATAAATATACCAGTTAGGATTTATCAGCACATATTATTTACAATTGAAGGAAGACTTGTAACTATATATTTAGATGGGTCTATAATTACTCATAAAGTACTAAAGGGTGATATAGTTAATAATAATGGAAACATGTACATACACAAAAATAAGACGTATGATGGTCATGTAAAAAAATTTTTATATTTTCCATATCTACTTAAAACCGAAGAAATTAACACATTATATAATTCTCCTCCAGAATAAAATGTATTAATAAAATATGAAAAAAAAAATTATTTCTATAATTTTAATTATTTTAGTATTAATCGGGGTAGGGATTTATTACTATTACAAACTGCCATATGTTCATAATTTATTATTAATTAACCCCAAATATTTACATACAAATATAAGTGGAACTATACCTAATAATAAATTACCCGACTCTAAAGAAGGTATTAAATTTACTTATAGTTTTTGGCTTTACATTAAAAATATTCCAGAAAATGGCAATTGGAATGCCAAATATATTTATCCTAAGTATATAATATATAGATATGGTTCTCCAAATGTCGTATATTTTACAAAGAATAATAAAATTAGAATATACATGTCTCATAAAGATAATTATGCGGATGTTGTTAAGGACTATATAGAAATAGAAGACATTACTCTTCAGGAATGGAATAACATAACATTTACAGTTGATAATAGAGAATTTGATGTTTATGTGAATGGTGAATTGTATGGATCATTAAATCTGAAAAATGTACCACTAATATTTAAGAGAGATTTGCATTTAGGAGAGAAGCATAATAATTTTAATGGTCATATAGCATATCTAGAATACTTTAATGAAAAATTAAATATTGATAAAATAAAAGATATTTACGCTGATCGTAAATCATTACTTCCCGCAGAAATGTTATCATATTCTAATGAATTTTACATAACTCATATAAAATAGCGTTAATATTAATTGAAATGGAAATAAATAATTAAATATAATACCTTTATATTTTTTTCTAAAGATATATCAAATGCCCAAAAAAAAACTAAATTTTAATAGTTGGTTAGGAGGCGGAGATGAACCAGCAGCCGCAGCTGCGATGGATGTAGCAGAAGGTACTGGCTCTAGCTCTGGTTTTAAAAAATATTTAACTAAAAAAAATATTATAATTGCGGGAGGCGTTGTACTATTAATTACAATTTTTTTAATTTACTGGTTTGTGATTAGAGATACCGGAAATAAAAAGGTAGGTGTTAAGACTAAATCTGTAATTCCTTATCTTCATGATGCTAAAATGCCAAAAAAAATAAAAAATGGATTGATACCTACATCCGCACAAGGAAATGAATATAACTTAAATTTTTGGTTATACATAAATGATTATACCTACAGATATAATGAGAAAAAGTGTGTTATGTTTAAGGCGGATGAAACTGATGTTAATATGTCTAACCCAGGTATTTGGTTATTACCAAAAGTAAATACATTATCATTTCAAATAGGACTACAAACTGAACTTGAAAATTTGGATAATCCTAAAGGGGGAAATGTTGAAGGCTTTCAAAATATGAATTCAAATTATGGAGATACGAATGTTGCTAATAATATGTACAATAATTCAAGTAATGATCTAGTAGATGATTTTAACATGGTAAATGATGAATATACTATAGATGACTCATCTGGAAACTTCGATACATGCGATATAAAAAATATACCACTACAAAGATGGCTAAATATAAATATGTCAATTTATAATAATTTAATTGACATTTCAATTAATGGAAAGTTAGAAAAAAGTTGTATTCTTAAAGGTTTTCCCGCGATTAATAAAGGGAATCTTCATATAGGTTATGAAGGTGGGTTTAATGGTTTCTTATCAAATGTTAACTTTACAAACAAAGCTTTATCTATGGATGAAATTCAGGGTGTCTATGATAATGGTCCAACATTGCAACCCGGTTTATTAGGTTGATGAAAATAATTTATTTTAATATATTATATGAAATATATGTTGTTAATGTTTCTAATTTTAATATTAATAATTTATATTAAAAATATAAAAGAGAATTTTGATAATAAAAAAAAAATAGCTATATATTCTTACAATTTTGGAAATTATAGAAATGAATTGAATAATAGTATTGATAATTTCAAATCATATCCTGAGTTTGACTACTATTTTTATTCAGATAGAAACATAAAATCAAAAAAATGGAAAGTGATTAATGTTTCTCTAAAAGACCGGAAAAAACATATGAATGAACACCGAATAACCACAAAATTTTATAAATGGAAATCTCTTCCCAAAGAATTACTTAAATATCAATACATTATTCATATAGATTCAACTAGAATAAGATATTTAAATAATTTTAGTTATTCTAAAATATCAAGATTATTAGATTCTTATCCAAATGTATCTCTTTTTTTAAGGAAACATCCGTATTTAAAAGATGTATATGGAGAATGTAATAAAGTTATATCTAATAATGTAGATAATAGATTCAATGTAAATAAATGGAGACAAAAATTAGAAACTGAAAAATATGTACAAAAAACACCTCATATAGAAGCTTGTTTTTTTATAAGAAAAATTAATGATAAAAAATTAAATTTGATATTTGTTAGAATATTTGATGAAATAATTAAAAATAAATTATGCCGTGATCAACTTGTGGTACCTTATATTGTTGATCTTTATAAATATAAAAAAATTAAAATAGTCGATGAATTTTCTATAAAGTAAAGTTGTTTATTAAAAAATTATTACCAAATTATAAAATAATTTATAGTATATATATATATGAGTGAAGAATCAATTAGAACAAAAGCATTGAGCGCACTTAAAGATAATCCGTTAGTAAATTATTTTAAGGAGAACAAAACAGCATATCAAATATTGATTTTAGTTCTAGCTTGTTCATTATTAGCTGGATTTATTATTATAATTAAGGTTATGGTTGTTGCTTTATACAAAGCAAAAATGCGTAAGCCATGGTTAATTAAAGGATCAAAAAATGCCAAAAATTCATTAAATATACCCCAGGATCCATCTGACCCTAATTCAATTCCTACTAATAGATCTGATAATGAAAATGATGGGACAGAATTTACATACTCTATGTGGCTTGTAGTAGAAAATTTTGTATATAAACAAGGTAAGTGGAAACATGTTTTCCACAAGGGTAATAACACTGCTTATCCTAACCAAGCTCCTGGAGTTTGGTTAAAACCTGATGAAAATGCACTAAGAATTTATATGAATACACATGAAAAAATTTTAGAACAAATAGATATAGATAATTTACCTGTAAAAAAATGGTTTCATATAGGTATTGTTCTAAAAGAAAAAACAATGGATGTTTATCTTAACGGTAAACTAAAAAAGAGACAGTTACTATCAGGAATTCCAAGACAAAATTTTGGAGATATTTGGGTTAATCTTTTTGGAGGATTTGAAGGATATGTCTCCAAATTTAGATACTATCAATGGGCTTTAGAATATACTGATATTGAAAATATAGTATCTGACGGACCCTCTTCTGATACATGTGGAAGTTCTGAACTTCCTGGGTACCTTAATCATAAATGGTGGTCTAATTAGGAGTGTCAATTTTATTATTTATAGTATGTATATCGTTTGAAAGTTGTCTAAAAACCTTTTCACATTGATTTTCTATATTATAGAATCTACTATTAACATTTTTACCGATAGTATTTTCAATTGTAATTATTTTTTCTTTTAGTTCTTGATTGTCATTTTCTAAATTTAAAATTTGTGTATTTTGTTCATCAATTTTATTAGATAAATCTTTAATCAAAAAAAATGAATGCGAATCTTCTAACATATTTAATCTATTAGATACTAATAATAAATCGCTTTGTATATTGTCCCTAAATGTATCTATTTCAAGACTATCAATTAGAGGTTGTTCTAGTAAATTTTGTGATTTTTTTTTACAAATTAAATTACCCATTATAATAATATACTTAGAGATTCTGCAGCTCTAGAAATCGCGGTATATAAACATTTATATTTATCTTTAAATTTATAATTAACATTAAGTATGTTTTTAAAATCAACAAAAACATCTTTAAATGTAGATCCTTGCGATTTGTGAACTGTAATACAATATCCATATGATATTTCAGCAAAAACATCATAAAAGTTAGTATAATAAAATTCCCATAATCTATTTAAAAATATTTTGATAAAATTATTAACATATTTTTTTTTATCAACGTGATTTTTAATATTCTTTAGACTATCAATTATAAACAATATATCATTTTTATATTTTTCAATTGAATCTTCGTGAATTACTGTAATGAAATTAGGATCACTAAAAGTGGAATTGAATAATTCTATATTATAACATTTATATTTTATACCAGTTGTTTTTTCCTTAATATCCATCAACAAACTTGTTAGTTCAGGATCTTCTTTAACACAAATATCTCCAGTAGTATGTTTTAAACTTACCCTACAATATGGACAATCGTTGTTTTTTTCAAGCCATAATTTTATACATCCCGCACAGAAGTAGTGTTTACATCTAGTTTCAATAGTAAAGTCTACAACATCTTCATAACATATAGGACAGTTAATTTCTACTCCATTTACTTCTTTAATCATAGGATCAAGATTATCGGTCTTTTTAAGGTTTATTTTGAGGTTAAGGATACTTGTAAAATTAATATTTTTTATATCCATTTCTTCTAAAAGTATTTTTTTTATTTTTGATTGTTGTGAAGTGTAAAAATTTTTTTTATGTATTGATTGATAAAATTTGTTAAAAACAATTAATTCATTTTCAACAAATTTATCATTATGATTATCAAATAATTTAGAACGTATTGATAGATTATTTTCAAGACATCTATTATTTGTATAGGATAACATTATAGGATTAAGACCTAATTTATATTTTTCTAAATAATTCTCAATCCATTTATCGTGGTTTTTAAATTTTTGAAGATTATCAGATAGATATAGTTTAATTTTTATTTTGTATGTTGGATCGATGACTACTTTTCTAATTTCATCTGAAAAGGCAGTTAAATTTCCTTTTGACCTCATTACAATTTTAAGTTCAGAACCGGGAATTTTAAGATTAAATACATTGCTACTATTCTCGTTTACTGGTGGAAGTTGATATTTGTCTCCAATAAATATTATTTTACCTTTTATATTATTAGATAAATAAGTCAATTTTTGTATAATTTCTTTTGTAATCATTGAAGCCTCGTCAATAATGATGATATCAAAGTCATAAATTGAATTATTTTTATTTAACTCCCAATTTTCGTTTTCTAAGTTAGATACATATTGTTGTATTCCATTTACATCAATTTTTCGTTTCATTTTAAGAAGTTTATGAATTGTTAAGAACACTAAATTTTTATCCTTAATCATAAAAGACTCAAGAACTGAAACCGCTTTGTTTGTAGTTGCTGTCATTGCTATTTTTTTTTTTCTAAAATTAGAGTGTTCTAATAAATAAGTTATTATAGTACTCTTACCTGTACCGGCACAACCTTTAAGTATAAAAAACTTATCTTGGGTTTTTAAAAAAACTAATAAAGATTTAATAGCTAACTTTTGATCTTCATTTAGAGTTAGATTTAGCATTTTTTAAGTTAACAGATTAATATAAATTTTCAATTTTATTTAAGAGTATTTCTGCTTCATCTTCTTTTGATATTTTTTTCTTAAATAAAACATTATTTTCATTCGGTAATTTATTTCCGACACTATTAACAAGTTCATAATATTCCTCAAAATTTTCTTTATAATTCATAAACATTATCAAAAATAATAACAGTAATATTATTTTAATCATAATATACAGAAATACATTAATTATTAAGATAATAGAAATTATGAAATAATAAATCAATTTGAATTTAAAAAAAAGAATATAATATATATTTAATGACAGGTGGATTAATTCAATTAGCAGCATATGGATCTCAGGATCATTATTTGACAGGGAATCCTCAAATTTCATATTTTAAAATGGTTTATAGAAGATATACGAATTTTTCAATGGAAGGTATAAAACTTAGTTTTGAGGGGGAAACCAACATTAATGAACAAAAAACACGAAAGCTTATTTGTAAACTTAATAGAAACGCAGATTTAATTTCAAATGTTTATTTCTCTTTTCATTTACCTTCTATTTATACTAATTCTAATGGTAAAAAATTTAAATGGATTAAAAATATAGGAACTAATATAATTGAAAGTGTAAGTATATTCATTGGCGGAGCATTAATTGATAAGCATTATGGGGAATGGTTAAATATTTGGCAAGAATTGAATCTTAGCGATGACAAAAAAAAATGCTATGACTCACTTATTGGTAATGTTGAAGAATTGTATGATCCTATTAAATTTAACAATGGTACTTATCCGGAAACTGAACCTACAAATGGGTTTGATAATTCAAATAAAATTACGGGATGTCCTTCAATAACCGAACAAAGTATAAATGTTCCATTAAACTTTTGGTTTAATAGAAATATTGGATTAGCATTACCTCTTATTGCTCTTCAGTATTCTCCAATAGAAATACATGTTGAACTTCGACCATTGGTAGATCTTTATTTAATTTCTGATGATGATTTGAAATGGTATAAACCAAATAATTTAAATACAGATGGATTACATAATTTTTTAAGAGATACAAGTTTTACTGAAAGTGAGGGAAATAATGGAACTATTAGAACAATAGATCTTCAGGCATACCTTGAAGTAAATTATATATTTCTTGATATTGATGAAAGGAAAAGGTTTGCTGATACAGAACACCAATATCTAATAGAACAAGTAGGAAGAACCCAAAGCTTTGGTCATTACAATATATCTCATATGGAACTTATGCTTCATCATCCTCACAAAGAAATTATATGGGTTGCCAAAAGGGATGATTCATATATTAGAAATGATTGGAATAATTATACTAATTGGGTATATGAAGATATGGCCCCATATAGAAAAAAATATTTAACCCAATATGACTTAAATTCTATTCATTTTCCTCACGTTGAAAATAACAAATTTCTTAATGAACAAGCTCCAAACATAGAATTTAGATATCTTAGAAAAGAGATTATAACTAAAACAAATTTACTTTTAAATGGTTTGAATAGATTTGGTGAAAAAGATTATAAATATTTTAATAAGCTTCAAGCATTTCAACATCATAATACTAACCCTAAAGATGGGATACATTCTTATTCTTTTTCTATAGATCCGGATAAGTATCAACCTTCCGGATCTTGTAATATGTCCCGAATAAATTCTATAAGTATAATATTTGATGTAAATCCAATACCATATAACCCTATAAATACATTACCCTACTATAAGTATGACTTTAATGTTTACGCAATAAATTATAATGTCTTAAGAATTATGGGAGGAATGGGGGGGCTTGAATTTAGTAATTAAATTTTTATTTTTATAATTATAATATTAACTTTATTTATAATGCTAAAATTAATATGTTTATTATTTATATTTTTAATTTTTTTTATAAGAAAGTATGAATATTTTCCAATTCCCCATATGTCTCCTCCTAAAAGAAATGTATCTTATGATTTAAGATGTGATCCATACATACCTAAGAGAAATTTAGGACCTTGGAGACAATCTACAATAGATTATTATCATCGCCCAAAATGTTTAGTACAATTATAATTAAAGTTATTTTATTATATATATATATGGATTTATCAAATGGTGATTTGATTCTTGTTAAAGAATCACATAACTTTTTAAGTAGATTAAAAAATAGAGAGTTAGACTATATACATATTGGTATTATAGTGAGAGACCCGTCTCACTTTTTCCCATCCTTAAAAGGTTTATTTGTAATAAGTGGGTACAAAACATATAATAATAGTATAGCTGTTTTTAATATAGAATTAATACCAATTGAAGATTTTTTAAAAAAATTTTCAGTACATGAAATAATTATAAGAAAATTAAAAACGCATATAACATTATCTCAAAGTAAATTATTCAAAAATTATAAAACTATATATGATTATCCGTTAGGAATTATACCGATGGAATGGTATCCTTATTTAGATAGGAAACCGGTAAAACGCAAAGCAAATAGGTCGTGGTCTGCAACAGTTGTTGGATATTTATTTACCAAATGTGGTATAATAAATAATTTATATTATACTAAATTATTGCCCAAAGATTTTTCCCAATTTAGTAGGATAATAAAAAAAATTAGCGAAATATTTGATGATGAATTGAATATACGTTATTTATATTTAAAATAAATAAAATATTATTTATGGAAAAATGCTCAATATGTTTATTAGATTTTAAATTAAATGACAATATATCTCTTTTAAATAAGTGTGGTCATAAATTTCATTCAGAATGTCTAAATATTTGGATTAGCCAAAAAAATGTATGTCCCTTTTGTAAAAATACTATTAGAAATGATTTTTCAGTATTGCTTATCAAAGAGAAACTAAAATTAAATATTATAATATTTTATGAATCAATAATTTTTAGGAGTAAAAACTACATTTTTAAAGATTTTTTATATAAAAATTTATTAAAAACTAGTATTCATAATAACAATATTGTTAAATTAGTTTTTAAATCTAAATTAACTTGTTTTGGTATAAAAAAAACAATGAAAATACAGTTTATGTCTAATAAAGATTTAAATGATTTTATTTCAGCATATCATAGGTTTACACAAGGATCACAGAATTTAAATTATTGGGAAGGATGTATAACAAATTATAAAATAACCGTTTAATTTTATAAATTTTTATGTAATAAACAGTATGTGTTGTTTTAAATATTTTCTGGAATTTTTCTGTATAAGAAAAAGTCTACATAAAGAATTTGAAAATTTAAATAATGATAGTTTAGATGAGACAATTTTATTAGATTCAGAATTACATGAAGAATTCCGATTTGGAAAAATTGTAATTTTAGATGAAGAAAATTAATGTAAATCATATAGTATAAAATATATTTGCTTATAATATGACCGAAGTTTTACTTATTAAAGATAAGATGCGAGTTTCTATAAAGTATTATAGAAGGCCTAAGGGAATAAAAATAATTTATACTAATCCACCTGATTGGGGTGCGGCAAAAGATCATGTTACAGCAGAAAAATTTTATAAGACATCTTGTGATTCTAGTGAAATACATAAAATTCTTGCGGTTGTTGTAGCCGGATTTATGGAAAAGGGATTTAATTATCCTCCAGATGAAGAAAAAATTGATCTTAGAAAAACAGCAACCGACGAAAAGAAAAAATGGAGAGAAAATACTATTGCTAAATTAAAGAAATCTAAAAGTAAAGCAAGGAAGGCTTATGGAACTATAGAATGTCCCACCGGATATATAATGAAGGAAGGATACATGAGAGAAGGTTTCACTAAAAAAAATGGGACTAAAGTTAGAGCAGTTTTAGTAAAACCGACTTGTATAAAAAAAAAAGGTCTCCCTAAAAAATTTGTTCCACCTAAGGGTAAGCCTGGAATTGGCCCACTTAAACAGGGTGAATTATCAAGCCATGGTTATTCTAATGTTAAATCATTGAACCAATCTAAGAGAAGAAAATTTTTAAATTCTGCTATAGGTGAACACGGATCGAAAATGGTACTAAAAAAACTTAGTGCATTGAAAACATTACAAAAAAGAACAAATCCTGAAGCCGCACAAATTTTTCACAATAATTCAAAATGGTTGAGGAAAAAATATGACGATGATTTTAAGGCAAGTTGGACGACTAGCAAATTATTTGAAAATTAATTTAAAGTTATAATATTATTTAAATTAATGACAAAATTAATTGAATCAGAATCATGGACTACCATTAGAAAAGTTAATAATTGGATTATGATTGATCCGGATATCAGTGTTGATCACTATAAAATTAATACCTTTGATGACGGTTATAAACAATTTGAGAAATATGAAAATATTTGGAAAATATATGGTAGTTGGAAGGGTAAATATGCACTAGTAAATGCGAATGATTCTGAAGTTAGACTTCAATCAATTTCGCAATGGAAAACTAATTTAATACGTTAATTTAAATTTATTAAATGATTTTGTTATGATATGGTAAAGATAATTGATTGTTTTATATTTTACAATGAAATAAATATGCTAAATTTTAGATTACATGAACTAAATAATTATGTAGATTTATTTGTATTGGTGGAATCTAAACATACATTTTCGCTTAATGAAAAACCATTATATTATAATGAAAATAAACATTTATTTAATAAATTTAATCATAAAATCGTTCATTATGTTGTTGATGACATGGACAAAATTGATTCTCAATCAGCTTGGGATAGAGAATCATATCAACGTAATAATATACTAAAATGTCTTAGAGAAAATAATAATGTAAACAAAAATGATATTATACTTATTTCAGATGTCGATGAAATTCCTAATCCGAAAATATTTAATGAAATTAAGTTTAGACTAATTCAAAACAAAGTTTCTAAACTTGTCTTATGTCAACGATTTTTTTATTATAATTTTACATGTGAAAATAAAGAAAAATTTATAAATCATAAATCTCGTAACACAATAGCTATAATTTATAGTAATTTAAATAAAACTACACCACAATATTTACGTGGAAGAAGAGGTACATTTAAACAAGTTCACGAAGGAGGGTGGCATTGCTCTTACTTTGGAGATAGTGATGAAATAATTAACAAAATAAAACAATTTTCACACCAAGAATATAATAATGAAAAATATTTAGATAAAGATAAAATCGATATGAATATTAAAAATTGTCTTGATATATTTAATAGATCTAGTGAAAATTGGGTTTATAATGATATAACTTGTGATAAACATTTGCCATTTTACAAAAATCTTATTATTAAAAATTTAATTTTAGATAAAAATCCATATTAATTTCATTTTATCTGCATATTTGGTGTAAATTAATTCAATTAAATATATATTTTATTTTATGCAAAAAAATTGATTTAAAGACTTGTTATTTATATAATTTATAAAATGCCACCTTCAAAGACCTCCAAATCAAAAGCCAAAAAAGCCAAAACCTCCTCAAAAACAGAGACCCATGAATCTGCTCCTGCTCAGACTACTGCTCCTGTAGAAACTTCTACTCCGGCGACTACTGAGACAGCTACTGAGCACAGCGAAACATCAGACAACAGTTATGAAGCTTTAGATACTCAGTTTAAATCTATTCTTACACAACTATCATCATGGAAGACTGAAATCACCACCATGCAAACTAATGTTAGAAAGCTCCAGAAGAACGTTCAAAGAAATCTTAAAGAAAACGCCAAGAAGAACCGTAAGAAAAAGAAATCAAATGAAGATAAGCCAAAGAGAACCCCAAGTGGATTCGCCAAGCCTGCCTTAATTTCTGATGATCTTTGCGATTTCCTCAATGTTGATAAAGGGACTGAAATGGCTCGTACAGAAGTCACCAAGCATCTTACTCAGTACATTAAAGCGCACGCTCTTCAAGATCAGGAGAACAAACGGAGAATCCTTGTAGATAATAAGTTAGGTAAGCTTCTCGGAGTCACATCTACTGATGAAGTTACATACTTCAATCTTCAAAAATACATGAAGATTCACTTCCCAAAGACCCAGGCTCAGCTTCTTGAGGCTGCAAAAGCATAATTATTTAATAGATCTAAAATTATAATTCTTTTATAAGAATAGATATATTATTTTAAGATATAGATTCACTCATCTTTTTTTTTGTATTTGCATCTCAATAATTGTAATCCACCGACTACAACTAATGTGATAGTAAGAATTTCAACTATATTTCTTCTCCAATGAAGTAGTTCAAAGTTGAAAAAACCAGCAGCAACGAATGCTATAATTACAGCTTGCCATTCAGGTTTAGTAGCCTGATCTAAAAATTCAAGATCAAGATCGGATACAGTATAACCAGCAGCTATAGAAGCAAAGCAGTAAGTAAGGATTTTTGCGTAAAAAAAGACTGTTTCGGAGTTTTCCATTATATATTAGAGCAATATTTTTTTTTTTATTAAAATATTTAAAAAATATTTTTATTAAATTATAATAAAATTGACAAATACTTATTGTAATATTTTTTTTTTATGTTTAATGAATAAAGAATTGATTAGCGCATGCGAAAAATTATTAAATATTAGGTATAATCGTTGGTTTTTGGGAGATATTATAAATGAAAATCCTCCATTTTACTATAATTTTGATAAATCAAAAATTAAAAATTTAAATAATTCTTTTCTTCGTGAAAATGGTATTAATTGTGCGGGATTTGTCAATTTAATTTGTACATTTTCTGATAAAAATCATCCTCAAATAGGAGGAGGTACAGACGGATGGTTTAGGGAACTTAAAGAAAATAATAAATTGCATAGTATTGAATCAAATAAAAATTATCCTTTTGGTACCTTATTACTTAGAAATTATAATAACGAGGGTGATCAAGGCCATTTAGCAATAAAATATGACGATAAAATACTAGAAAACTCTAAAATAATACACTGCTATTCAAATAATTTTCTTAGTAAACAACTGAGTGAACCAGGTGTAGTAATAGAGGATTATAATGTAAGTAATACATGGTACAATCCAACATATACACATATATCATATCTAGAGGATTGGTTTAATTTATGATAAATTTCTTCTTTTAGTGGTTTAAAATTATTAAATTCTTTTAAAATATTTAAGAAAATCTGTTTGTTTTTAGTTAAATGATAAGATATGGCCAATATGAAGTTCCTCAAGCTAAAGATATGGTTAATTTTTGTGTAGGTCAACCTGACAAACGTTTTTTACCACTTGGCCTTATAAAGGATTCTATGAATAAATTTATCAGCAACAATTTAAATCCATCAGTACTGCAATATGGAGATATACCGGGATATTATGAATTTAGAAGTAGTCTAAGTAAATTTTTAAATTCAGAATATACAAAATACAAATCTAATCACAATAACTTAATATCAAATCCCAATAATTTATTTATTACTAATGGTGTATCACAAGCATTAAACCTTATAAGTAATGTATTTATAGATAATGATAGTATTATAGTTTTAGAAAATCCTACGTATTTTTTATCTGTTAGAATTTTTAAAGACAATGGGCATCATATTGAAACAATTTCTTTAGAAGATGATGGAGCTAATTTATCAGAATTAGAAGAAATAATAAGAAATAATATTGATAAAAAGGTTTTTTTTTATACTATACCTGTCAATCATAATCCTACATCTATAACAATGAGTCATGAAAAAAGAATAAGATTATCTAATATGTTAAATAATTATAATAATCTGTGGGTTATAGCAGATGAAACTTATCAATTTTTAGGCTTTGGAGAATCCACAAATTTGGATCTACCACTTAGATATTATTGTACGGAAGGTAATATTATTTCTTTAGGTACATTTTCAAAAATTCTAGCTCCTTCATTAAGAATCGGCTGGTTAGATGCTTGTGATAGAATTATTAAGCAGATTTGTAATATCGGTTTACTTGATAGTAGTGGTGGATTAAATCCTTATGTTTCATCTATAGTACATAACATAATTGATTCGGGCGACCTAGATAATAACATTAAATGTTTAAGACAAGAACTAAATTTGCGCAAGAATTCTATGTGTGAGAGATTACAACATCTTAAAGATAATGAAAATCTTGATATTAATTTTAGAATACCTAATGGGGGGTATTTTGTTTGGATTGAATTGCCATCAAATATTGATGTAAGCTATTTAGATCTTAATAAATTATTTCAAAAACATAAAGTTAAATTTCATCCGGGAAACAAGTGTACTGCCAATAAGAAATATTTTACAAATTACATAAGAATAAGTTATTCCTATTATGATTCAAATGATATCACTATTGGAATAGATAGATTAGGTAAATTAATACATGAATTAGTTGATAATTACAAAAAATTAGGAAACTTAATAAATAAATTAAGGAAAAAACCAGCATTGAATGCTTTACACGTAAAATTAAAACCATTTGTAAGAATTCACGGGGGGTCCGGAAGACTTGGTAGTTTAATAAAAAACTGTAATAAAGATAAATTCTTTATTATAAAAGATATAGATAGAAATTATGATTTTAGTAATGATCTTAAATGCGATATCATTGTTGATGTTTCTTCAGATGAGGGAACTAATAATTTAGTTAAAAATTTGATTAATTTGAATTTATCTATACCTCTTCTTATTGGTACAACAGGAAACTTAAATTATAAATTAATTGAAGAATACAGCAACAAATGTCCTGTAGCAGTTATATCTAATTTTTCTCAGGGTATTCCAAAAATAATAAAAATATTAAATGATTTATCAAGAAGTTTACCAGATTGGACGTGTTGTTTATATGAGGAACATCATAAACATAAAATAGATAAACCAAGTGGTACTGCTAAAACATTAAGAAACGGTATAAATTATAATCAAGTAGATATAACTTCTTTAAGAGAAGGGGAAATAATAGGGAATCATTTTATAACATTTAAAAACGAAACAGAATCAATAGAAATAAATCATAAAGCTAAAACAAGAAACATTTTTTCTAAGGGGGCTCTAGAATATTTACATCCCCTAATAACTGCTAAGCCAGGATTATACGAAAATATAGAAGATATCAAAAACAACATTGATTTTGATTTATATAATGTTTATACAAAATATTCGGGTTGTGGAAATACCTTTTTAATTTTTACTATTAATGAATGTATAACTTGGATTCCGAATAATATTAAATTTCTAACAAATGTATTAGAAAAGAAAAATATAAAATATGATGGTATAATTCTTGTATCTAAAGAAAACAATTATTACGATTTCACATGGAAATATTATAATAGAGATGGAAATTTAGCTGAAATGTGTGGAAATGGTGCTAGATGTGTCGCAGATTATATGGGGATCAAATTAAATAAAAAAAATTTAATCTTCAATAATACCCATAACATAATAACTAAAGCAGTTATAAACACCGAAGGTGTAAGTGTTAGCATGCCAAAAGTTGAGGAGATTGATCTTGAGTTTTTGAAAAAAAATAATATTAATTTAGAATCTTTAGAAAATTCTATAAACGCTTTGATGGATAGAAAAATAATCTTAAGACTATTAAAATGTGGAGTCCCGCATTTATTAATTGAGACTGAAAATATTGATTCATTAAATGTATTCGATTTAGGTACTAAAATAAGTAATTTATGTAATAATAACATTAATGTTAATTTTGTGGAAACCTTCAGTTCAGATGAAAATGTATATGGTAAAATAAGAACATTTGAAAGAGGGGTTTACGATGAAACACTTGCATGTGGTACCGGTACATGTTGTTTTGGATTTACAAGTAAAAAATTCAATAAAGATATAAATATAAAAGTTAGATCAAATGATATTTTAACAGTTAACCAAGACCAAGGATCTGAAATTTTTTTAAGTGGAAATGTTAATATTGTATGTTAAAGATTTAAAGATAAAAATTATGGTATAATCAATGAGAGAAAAAACAAATTGTTTAAGAGATGGAGTAATATTTAGTGGAGGGAATATAGTAGCATTGGTCACCCCATTTGATAGAGAAAATAATGTTGATTTTAATGGCCTCAAAAAACTTATCGAATTTCATATTTCTAAAAAAACTAATGGACTTTTATTATTAGGTACCACCGGAGAATCTCCTACCCTAACAGAAAATGAAATGAATAATATTATATCATATTCTGTTGACATTTCAAATTCAAGAATACCTATTATAGTGGGTTGTGGAGGTAATAATACAGATAACGTTATGAGAAGAGCTGTTTTGTATGAAAAAATGAATGTAGATGGTCTTTTAATAACTGTACCTAATTATAACAAACCTAATCAAGAAGGAATATTTAGACACTTTTATAATATTTGCAATACGGTTCAATTACCAATTATGATGTATAATATCCCATCAAGATGTGGGGTTAATATGGACACAGAAACAATAATTAGAATTTATAATACATGTCATAATGTTTGTGCTATAAAAGAGGCTAATGGTAATTTAGATTCAACAATTAATTTAATTAATAATTGTAATATTAGAGTTTTTATTGGAGATGATGCCTCTTTACTACCAGCTTTAAGTATAGGTTGTGTAGGAGTAGTAAGTGTTATATCTAATATTTTGCCTGAAAAGATAAATGAAATAATTCATAATTGGATGATAGGAAATTACATTAATTGTAAATATAAATTTTTTACTTTGTACAATTTGATAAAAATTATGTTTGTAGAAACAAATCCAGTCCCGATTAAGGCAATTATGAAACATTTAAATTTAATAGATTATTCGATTGTAAGATTACCTTTAGTAGAAATGAAATATAGTAGTCAAACTTCTGTAATTGACGAATATAATAAAATTTTGTAATAATTAATTTATTATTTAAATATATGACATATACCGAAATAAGTCGGCTGCAGAGATATACTGCTATACAAAATAAAAATATTAACCATTTAAATAATCAACTACAAATTGTGACAAATGAATTTGTATCAACAAATAATAAATTAGTTAATGTTGAAAAAAAAATAAATAGCTATAAAAACATTGCCAAAAAAAGTAAGCAAGAATTAGCTAGTAATAACAAAAAATATTTATGTAGTATTTGTTTTAAAAATAAAAAAAATATTATACTCAATCCATGTTTTCATTTTAACCTGTGCGAAGAATGTTTAAAAAAAATTGACAAATGTCCTATTTGTCGTAAAGAAATTGAATGCTACCATATTGTTTTCCACTAAATTAATTAGTTTCTTATTTAAATCGTAAAAAAATAAGAAACTACTTAAAGTTAAATCTTTAAGATTTACCATAATGACAATTGGTATAGGAATAGATTTAGGAACAACTTACAGTGCTGTTGGTGTACTTAAAAATGGACAGGTTGAGATTATAGCCAATGATCAAGGTGATAGAACAACTCCTTCATATGTGGCTTTTACAGAAAGTGAAAGATTGGTAGGAGGAGCTGCTAAAAATCAATCAGCAATTAATCCTACCAATACTATTTTTGATGCTAAAAGATTAATTGGAAGAAAATACGCCGATCCAACAGTTCAGTCTGATATTAAATTGTGGCCGTTTGAAGTTTCTCAGGGAGAAAACGACAAATGTATTATAGAAGCTGATTTCAAAGGAGAACACAAAAAATTCCAACCGGAAGAAATATCATCTATGATTTTAGTTAAAATGAAGGAAACAGCCGAATCCTATTTAGGAGAAACAGTGACAGATGCGGTTATAACGGTACCCGCTTATTTCAATGATTCTCAAAGACAAGCAACAAAAGATGCGGGGGCAATTGCTGGTCTAAATGTGCTAAGAATTATTAATGAGCCCACAGCAGCAGCTATTGCTTATGGCATGGATAAAAAAGATGAGAAAGAAAAAACTGTTCTTATATTTGATTTAGGAGGTGGGACCTTTGATGTTTCTCTATTAACTTTAGATGAAGGTATATTTGAAGTTAAAGCGACCGCGGGAGATACTCATTTGGGAGGAGAAGATTTTGATAGTAGACTTGTACAATATTTATGTCAAGAATTTAGAAAAAAAAATAAAAAAGATATATCTGATAATAAAAGATCTTTAAGAAGAATAAGAACAGCTGCTGAAAAAGCAAAAAGAACTCTTTCATCATCTACAAATGCTAATGTAGAGATAGATTCCTTATATGAAGGTATAGATTTTTATACAAATATCACAAGAGCTAAGTTTGAAGCACTTTGTGATGATTTATTTAGAGATTGTCTAAATCCTGTCGAAAAAGTTCTAAGAGATTCTAAAATAGATAAGTCAGAAGTGGATGAAATTGTTTTAGTTGGTGGATCAACCAGAATTCCTAAAGTACAGAAACTCATAAGTGATTTTTTCAATGGAAAAGAATTAGCAAAAAATATTAATCCAGATGAGGCTGTAGCTTACGGGGCGGCTGTGCAAGCATCTATACTTACAGGAAATACAGACTCTGCAACTTCAGATCTACTACTACTTGATGTATCTCCATTATCATTAGGTATAGAAACTGCTGGTGGAGTAATGACTAATATTATTGATAGAAATACTACTATACCTGCCAAAAAATCTCAAATCTTTTCTACTTATGCTGATAATCAATCCGGAGTACTAATACAAGTTTATGAAGGTGAAAGATCTTTAACAAAAGATAATAACCTACTTGGGAAATTTGATCTTACAGGAATTCCTCCATCACCTAGGGGTCAACCACAAATAGAAGTTTCTTTTGATGTCGATGCGAACGGAGTTTTAAATGTATCGGCGGAAGATAAAGCGGGCGGAAAGAAATCTAATATTACCATAACTAATGATAAAGGAAGATTGTCAAATGAAGAAATAGAAAAAATGATAAATGAAGCAGAAAATTTTAAAGAAGAAGATAAAAAAAATAAACAAAGAGTTGAAAGTAAAAATTCTCTTGAATCGTTTATTTATCAGATCAAAGGCAGCTTAGAAAATGAAACTATTAAGAATAAATTAAATGATGATGAAAAAATAATAATAGAAAAAGCTCTGGAAGCTGAAGAGGATTGGTTAAATTCACATCCCGATGAAGATACAGAAACTTATATTAGTAGATCAAATGATTTAAAAGCAAAAACAGACCCTATAATACAAAGACTTTACTCAGCTGGAGCTATGCCAGGACAAAAAAATACCGAAACAGAATCAGAAGACATGCCTAAAACTTCTGAATCATCTCAACAAAATTCTGGAACAAAATCAGAAGACATACCTGAAAATTCTGAATCAGTTGAACAAGTAGAATAATTATTTTTATTAAAAATTGAATTTTAAATATAATTTTTTTGTACAATAAAATGTCTGCTACTAATACTAAGGTATGTCTACAAGCTTTAAAAAAATGTTCTCACTCTTCACAAAATTTTAAACATGGAGCTGTAATTGCAAAGGGTAAAAAAATTATAGTCTACGGTGTTAATAATTCCAGAAGTACGATAAATGGTTCATATTCAAGTTGTGTTCATGCCGAAGTAGATGCTGTTCACAAGTGGCTTAAAATTATTTTGAAGGGGAAAACCTTTAATAATAAGAATGAAAGAGTAAAGTATATACAAAAAAAGGGTAAAAAGTATAAACTATATGTAGTTAGAGAAAATAAATCTAGTAATGAGTATTTATTTTCCAATTCTAAACCCTGCGTTGGGTGCACTGAAATATTAAAAACGTGTAATTTTAAGGTAGTTTATAGTCATCACGAAGATAAAATTATAACTACAAAAGCTAATAAACTCGATAATCCAATAACAACTTCGGGTATAAGAACATTTCCAATAAAAATAAGTAAAAAAAATTCAATAAACACAAATTTAGTTTTTGGAGCTTACTAATTTACAAAGGTGAATGAAATCTAGGTTTGTTAAATTTTTTTTCATTTTTGATATTGAATCTCCTATTAATTGAATATTATTAGGTTCAAAGGGTTTACGTTCATCTATTTTATCAATACAAATATTAAATTTTGATTCATATTTGTTTGCTGTTAAAGGAGATCCTGAATAGTAAGTTAATAATTCAGATGTTAGAGCACATTTCTTATTTTGTTTTTCATAAATTCCGAGTATAATTTCTTTGGTGATGCTTTTCTTATTCATTTTTTTTATTATTTTACTAATATATCCTGATAATTTAGATTGAGATTCATAAATTTTTTCTTTATGACAAATTATACAATAACTTTGTATACCATTAGATGAAGATGAATTACGATAAAATTTATCTAATGGTTTAAATTTATTACATTTTTGACACATGACTATGCCATATTTTGGACGTTGGTATTTATTTTTTTTTGAATAATTAGATCTACATTTTTTACAATGAGAATGGAATCCAAATTTTCCAGTCTTAAGTTTATGAAATAAATCTAAAGTTTTAATCTCCTTACAAGAACTACATATTTTACAATCATTTACATCAAAATCCATTTATATTATACAAAGTTTTTTATCTTTAATTTAGATTAAATGAAAACTTTTTGACCTTAAATTATTATGGATAAATTAATAAAATAAACCAGTTATATAATAATAAACTGAATCTCGATTTAACGAAACATTTCATAACCTAATATTATCTTCCCGTCCATATTTTAACAACTGGTAAATTGAAATTATCTTTATTATTCCAATTAATAGGACCATTAGGACTCTCCCATTTAAGACCGACACTATCTAAATATTTATGGATGTTTCCTAATAATCCTTTATCGATAATTTTTTGTTCATAAGATAATATGCACCCTAGTACTCTCTCAAAACTTGATCTATGAAATCGTGAATATACACAATCCATTAAACTGTCCATATTATGTTTTTCATAAATATATTTTAAATAATCATGTTTAATAATACTCATCCCTCCAAAACATCCTTTCCATTTACTTTTATCCCTATAAAATTTTAATACATCTTCATTGTTTAATTGCTTTATCATAAAAATTTCGTCAGACACTTGGTCCCAATCGTGTTCAAAACTCCATAAAAATTTACTAGTTTTTGTAAGTAGTGATCGACAATCTATGAAATCATTAATAAATACAGAATCATGGATTATCACAGCTGTATCAAAAAAATTAAAACGGGAAAAATAATAATAAGGTAGTAATTCCCCCCTTGAAGCAAATTCGCTATATATAATATAAGTTTTAAATAATTGTTCATTTTTAAGATATTTAGGATTACTATTGTCGTCAATAATAACTATTGGAATTTCGGGATAATATTTTCTAATACATTTATAACAGTTAATCCAATATTTATTAGTTATTTTACACCTTACATGTCTAAGAATAATAAATCCAAAATTAAAATCATAATTTTTTACGGAATTTAAATGTTTATTTATATACAATTCCTGTTGTTTTTTTGTGTTAAATATTCTAAATTCTTTATCATTTTTCAAAATATTATTTATGTATGATTTTTTAATTTTATAGTATTTTTTAAATTGATTGTATATCGGGTTATATACTTTATGTTTACTTAGATTACCATTATGTAAAACAATTTTTTTATTAAAAATTTTACTTAAAATTTCTCCCCATTGTTTTATATCTGAAAATAGTATTTTAATAAATACCAAATTTCCCTTTTTTTTTATGACGTATTTTTTTTTAAAATCAAATGTATCAAACGGATCCAACCCATATTTTTTTATAATAGGATTAATTGAATGATCTTCTTCTAAATTATTAAGATATTTATTATTAAAAATATCAATTAACTCTCCACAGCTTTTATTTACATAATTGGGGACATATACAGATATATTTTCAAAAAATGATGATATTTTTCTTTCAATAGGGGTCCTATAAGAGTCAATCAAATATAATTTTTTATTTGAAGAAGACCTATTTATAAGGTCAATCAATCCATCATACTTAAATTGTCTTTTAAAACATTGTTCATTATGAGCTTTAATACATTTATAACCATTCCTGATAAATGTATTTTTCAATGTAGTGGAACCACATTTACCTCCAGTTAGGCAAATTATATCTACAACCGGTATCTTTATAGACTTTGACATATTATATATATTTATTTATTTTACAATTTTGGGTTTAAATATCACAAAATATAAACAAACTAGCAAAATTAATGTTTATAATAAAAAATAATTCTAAAAGAAAATACACCAAACCGTAAACTTTAATATTTTTCATTTAAAGTTTTACAAGTATTATTTTACAATGATAAATATTGGAATTATTGGTGCAACTGGTTTAGTAGGTGAAGAATTAATAAAGTTATTTGAAGAAGAAAATAACAAAAACTTTAACTTGGTATTATTTTCTTCAACAAAAAAACTTATAGAAAAATTTAAAAAAAAATATTGTACATCTATTTTATCGGAAGATAAACTTAAAAATCTTCAATATGCTTTTTTTATGTCTAATAATGAAGTTAGTAAAAAATTTATACCTATTGCTTTAAAACATAATTGTATTTGTATAGATAATTCTTCACAATTTAGATTGTATAATGATATACCTCTAATCATCCCCGAAGTAAATATAGAAGAAATTAAAAATCATAAATTAATAGCAAGTCCCAATTGTTGTGCAACTATATTATCAGTAGTTCTAAATAATATTGAAAAATGTGTTGGATTATCTAAAGTTAATGTATCTACATACCAATCAGCAAGCGGAGGGGGATATAAATTGGTATCAGAATTAAAAACTCAAGGTATTGAATATTACAATGATGAACCGTTCACAACTGAACAAATCGGTAGACAATATATTTGGAATGTATTTAGCCATAATAGCCCTATAAATCCTAATACAGGATATAATGATGAAGAAACTAAACTTATTGATGAAACCAGAAAAATATTTAAAAACTCATTCAATATAACAGCAACATGTGTAAGAGTACCTACATTAAGATCTCATTGTGAAAGCGTTACTATAACACTTAGAAAACCTATAAATCTTGAAGTATTAAAAAATATTTTACAAAATACATCGGGTATTGAAGTTTTAGATAATGAAAAAACAGATGATTTTCCTGAGGCAATAAAATCATGCCAAAACAAAAATGTTCTTGTGGGCAGAATACGGAAAGATTTTACTCAAGAAAAAGATTTAGGCTATCATCTATTTATCTCAGGTGATCAATTATTAAAAGGTGCCTCACTAAATGCGTTTCAAATATTTCAAAATTTAGTAAAAAGAATAAATTTAGATAAGATTAATATTAAAAAAAAAAAAATAACTTCACGGATAAAATATCCTATAATATGTAGTATTTGCGGTACAATATGGGATAATAACTTTGAAAATTATAATAAAAAATGTAGCTTATGTTTAGCAGAAATTAATGTAAATAAATTTAAATAGTAGTCTTCCATTCATCTCTCTTCTTAGTAAATTCTATTTTTTTTTTTAATATTTCTTCTTTCATATTGTATTCCTTTAGCATATCAATTGTAAGATGTTCACGGTTGAAAGGATTATGCTCTTCTGTAACTAAATGTCTTGATATAACTTCTCTTTCTACAACCATGTTAGTATTTGGAAGAAATACAGGGTCTTCTATCAATGTCATCATAATCGGGTCACAAAATTCTTCAGGAATTTCTATATCATCATAATCAATTTCTTTTTCATATCTATTTTTGATATTATCTATAAATATTTGTATTTTATTGTATTCTAAAGATGAAATCATATTATCCGAAAAATCTGATTTTAAATATAATATTTTCATCATTTTCGCAGTTAATTTGGAAACATCTTTGGAAGATTCTTTTACAAGGGTATCTAAAAATATATCTTCGTTAACAAAATTTAATAATAATTTACAAATTTTAAACAGTAAGTTTTTAGGTTTAAAATATAATTTATCTTTATTTTTTATATTTAGCTCATTTTTTTTATTTCCAAGCATGCTATCTAAAATATGACATATTGATCCGCATATTGTTCCTCGATTTTCAATACTCAAATATTCTTTATAGTAAACATATGAAAATATAGTATTAAGTTTTAGAAAATCATGCGTAAATACCAAATAGGCTTTTACTGAATCCTCAAGTTTACTAATTTCTTCTTCATTTGGATTCTCTTTAGTTTCTAAACCAAATATTTTTTTGATATTTAAAAATAATTCCTGAATACAATGACTTAAGTTGTTAATAATAATATTTATAAATTTTTTTAGTCTTTTTTCATCTTTTAATATAAAATAGTCTAATGAATTTGGATCATTTCTTAAATCATTAAAGAGTATTATTCTCAATAAAAACGATATATTAAATTGCGGACCATATTTATCGTATATATCTCCATTTGAAAAAGAGTCATTCAAGAATATCATACAATTAATTAGGTTATTTACTAATAACTTTTTTGTTGATTCTAAATAGATGTAATCAGCAAAGTACTCTTTTTCACTTAATTTTATTAGTATCTTTAGAGAATCAGTTTTTTGATGAGGGTTATTTGTTATTTTATTTTTATTTATTAACATTACTAATAAATCAAATACATTATACGATATCCTTGTGTTAGGATTTAAACTAAATGTTATTAAATTTTGTAGTAAATTATCTATACAATTAATTTTAACATTATCTAAATTTAACAACCAAATAGATGTCATGTTATAAAAGTCTTCAATAAGTTTTTCATAGTGTAAATCATTTAATATATTCTTTAAAAATTTAATTCTATCTAAACAAATTATTTTTTTACCTGATACTTTTAATTTACTTTCATTTAAAATTAATTCTTGATAATGATTTACAGTTGGATTTGATAATTTTCCTTCAATGAGATCTACTAGTTTGTCTAGTTCTTTATCTTCGTGTTTACGTTGATTCAATTCTTCATGTAAATTTACAAAGGATGTTTCTAAAAGTTTTTGTATAATAAAGAACATTTCTGTAAGAAAATTATATTTTTTAATATTATTATTTTTTTTTTCAATCCATTCTAATTTACACTGATGCGATTCTAAATATTCATAATCAATTTTAATTAATTTTTCATTAGTAATTCCATCATTCCATAACTTTAAAAATATGTAAGTTAAATAGACACTCACCTTGTTGTCTATTTTACTAATATTAAATTCGGATTCGTTTATTTCTAGCAATGATGGAAAATTTTTAAAAATTTTAAATTCATTTACCAAATCTTGTAATATTTCTATAGTTATATTTCTTGATTTTTTATTCTTTAAGGATGATAAAATTAAGTTATATGTTATATTGGAGCTAATTATATTATTCTGACACCAAAAATTTCTACCCCAATTGAATTCTAATCCAATTGATTTTAAATTTTCAATAGCATTTATTTCACAATAAACTATTTTTTTTAACAAAAATTTATTAATTAATACATAATCTCCTATGTACTTAAAATTGTTAAATGTATATAATTTTTTAAATAAATTATAATACATATCCTCTGATATTTCAGAATCTTTAGAATGATCAATTAACGTCTTCCAAAATTCTATTTTATTGTCAATAAATAAATCATACATAGGTAAGAATGAATCAAAACTAATAAATATATTTTTTATAAGTTGAATTCCTTCGTCAAATAAATCAGAATTGACATATAAATTTAAATATTTTTTAAATATAATTCTTTCCTCATTGCTTTCTTCAAGTAGAGATATTTTATTGAAAATATTAGTAAAAAATTCTATTTTTTCATTTTCAATTTTAACTAATATATCACAATCAATGTTTTCTTGATGTATCTTTAGAATAGATAGCATTTTAAAATTCCTAATTTTAAAAAAAAAAATCAATTTTTTTATGTTGATATATACTTATATGAGTTGTATTTTAATTTTAGCAGGCGGGTTAGGAAAAAGAATGAAATCTGATATACCAAAAGTATTGCATAAGCTAAATGATATTAGTATATTAAGTAATATCATACAAAAATTTATACCTTTGAATAGAGACATATATATAGTTGTTGGGAAATATGAAGAAATTATAAAAAAAACACTATTATCCGAATTCGGTAATTTAGATAATATAAAATTTTGTAGACAAAAAGAGTCATTAGGAACAGGCCATGCTCTACAATCTGCTATAAAAGATATAAAAAAATATACAGGAGTAGTTGTTATTAATGGAGATGTTCCATTTATAAAAACAACTACAATTGAAAAAATGTTAAATTCAAAAAATGATAGTTTATTAGGTGTATGCGATTTAGATATCATGAACAAAGAATGGTTTGGACACGGTCGAATTATTTTAGATGGAAAATATGTTAATTACATTGTTGAAGAAAAAGACTGTACCGATGAACAAAAAAAAATTAAAATTATAAATGGAGGTTTGTATTATTTTAAAATGAAACCACTATTGGAGCTATGTAATAAATTAGATAATAATAATAAACAAAAAGAATATTACATAACTGATTATATTTCAATATTCAAAACTCATGGTTACAACTTTTTACCTACCTATCTTGAAAAAAACGAAGTTTTAAATATTAATACACCTGAACAATTACAAATTGCTAAAAATATGTTGTAATTTATTTACTTTGACCCATTTTTAAATGAAAAAACATTATTTAATGAATTAAAAGTTATTAACTATTTTTTACAATTTTGGAGTTAATATAGTAATATATTTTACTCGGACATTTCAAAATCTAAAACTTGTTAAGCAAAGCATTTATTATTATATTTTTAAAAGTAAAAAATTATTTCTAATTTTCTCTATTTCATATCTATTTCCATTTATTTTACTATGATTTGTTTTACCACCATTAATAATATTTTTTAACCCCGAAAATCTTGGATCATTATCATATTTTTTGTGTATAAAAATAGCATTTGTATTAAATGCTCTACATGGTAAAATACAATGAAGACGGGTTGTCAAGACCATTTCAGCATTCCGATATTTGTTCAATAAATTATTTGCCATTTTTATTCTATCATTTATTTTAATCAGTTTAAACAATTCGCCACCCCCATTCGCATGATCATTCATAAAACAATCGTGAAAAAATTTAAAATGATTTTCTTGTTTTAAATTACTAATTATCGACGAGTTATTATAACAAAATAAATTAACCTTAGAAGGCGGTGAACCATGCCCAATGCAACTGAAATTTTCATAAGAAGGATATCCAATAAAAGAAATATCACCTTCATAAGGTTTAATTTTTGTACAATTTCGTATTGTATCGGAGAATAATTTATCTTCACATCTATTTTTTTCCATATCAATCTGAGTAATATTATCACAATAAAAATTGATAACTTCTTGGTTAAACCAGTACACCGCACCTTCCCAAAATGGACCATGCCACTCACCTGTAGGTATTTTATTCCAATAACTACTAGTTTTATTATTATTATAAATACCAAATGAATTTAGTTCTTGAGTATCCATTAGTAATTTACAGAATTTAAAATTATTTATATAGTTGTCATCGTCGCATTTAATATAAAAATCATATTTTTTTGAATGTTTTTTTGCTAGATAATTCCATAAATAATACATTTTTTCATTTAATTTAAAATATCCATCGTCACATTTCAGATGTAATTCATCTCCCTTAAATTCATAATCTTTTATTTGATTATTATGCCCATAAACAAATAAATAATCAATATTATTTGTATTGTTTATTAAATCATTTAACCAATATTTTTTAATCCATTCTTTAATGTGTCTATTTTTTTCATAAGAAATAATACATAGTAGATATTTTTTACTATTTTCAAAATAACTAAAATTTATATCATGTTCAATGATTTGAAAATCATTATATTTTGAAGTATCTAACTCAATATTTGGAATGTAATTACATTTTGTATTAACATCAACTAAATATTTACCTCCGGATTTTTCTTTGACATCATCAAATAGTAAAGTTAAACACCCCGTAAAATAAGCATTTATACCATGTTTTTTAAATAAATCAACTGTTGATTTATCACGACAGCCAAATGGTTGATATTTCTTAAAGTAATTAATATTATTACTAATCAAACTATCATTATTGATATGTACACTTATAAACACTGGTGTTATTTTATCAGATGGAGGAAATTTACTAATATTATGCATATACCAACCGTTCATAATTAGGGTTACCGGTTCTCCATCATAATCACTTAATTTTTCTCTATCAATGAAAGTATATTCTGTTATTCCCTTTTTCTTGAGGAAATTAATAGCAGCTAATGTTTGTATATCATCACCAATATTTACGGTAGATGCCCACATCACTGCATAATTAGTTTGAGGCACTTTATTATTTACTTTTTCATAATTACATACTAAACCGAATCCACAATTGAGTTTTGATATATTTCTAAATCCTCTTCCTAAATAATCTACAAAATTAAAGCAATTATACCTTGATGAAAAATCATTCCACCATTTTTTCATAGTTTCATCAATTGTTATATCATCAATAATTATATAATCAGGGTTAACAAACTTATAAAACTCAATATTTTTTTCAATCCATTTTCCATCTTTGAGACAATCAATAAACAACAATGTTTTACCAGTTTTATTTTTAAGATATTCTTTAACTTTGTGTTGTATTTTGGTTGATAATGAATCACCTATTAATCTTTTACAATTACTATATTTATATAATCTTTCAACCGCCATATCATATTCTTTAATATCTATAGTTACCAATTGCAAATTATCATTACCATTTATAATTGCTAAACCACTCCCTCCTTTATGAGTTCCTATTTCAACTACATTACTAATATTAAAATATTTAACAAAACCTGCCAATATATAATAATATGTTTGCGTTTTATGTAATGTTTTTTCGTCATATCCAATTATTATATTAGATAAAATAGCTTTACCGATATTAAATATATTTTTAAATATTTGTTTTCTTACTTCAAAATTAGTTTTTTTTTCTAATTTACTTTTAACTTCTATTAATTTTTCTGAATTATCTTGTAATTCTCGTAAACCATCAAATCTGTCTTTAGAACCCCATGTTTTTATATTTGAATCACCATCTGGAGAAATAAAATTAACAGGTACTCCCATTGCTAAACAAGGCAAATAACAATGTAATCTTGAAGTATTAACAAGTTCGCATTTACTATAATTTTTCAAAATATCTAAAGCTTCAATTAATCCCTTTTTATAATCAATATTCTTCCATTTTGGACTCATATGAGAAAAATAAACTCCCTCTTTAACTTTTGTATCCGTATTAAATATTGTATCGTTTTGTTTATTCCATTTAAAAAAATCAATCGTACTAGTTAAACATCCAGTAAAATATGCGTCAATGCCTTTATTTTTAAGTTTATCAGTTGTTTTCAAATCTCTACAACCAATTGGTTGATATTTTTTTAGCTCATCAATATATTGATTTTGTAATAACTTGTCATTTGCTAAATGAAATGACACAAATATAGGTGTTATATTTAGTGGGATGTTAAAGCTAATATCCATATTTTCATTATAAGGATGCATCCACCAACCATTCATTATCGTAATAATATTAGATAATCCATTATATTGCTCTATTTCATACATATTATCTCGTTTTATGAATACAATATTAAAATTAGGTAATTCGTTCTCAATAAGTAAGTCTAAAAATTCTTTTATTTCGTATTTTGTATTATTGAAATCTTGTATAATTTTTCTGTAAATATTTATAGCAGCTAATGATTGAATATAATCACCTATATTAGATGAAGCTCCCCTATGATATGAATTGTTATAAATAAGCACCCCTAAATTAATATGTTTTTTTATGTATGATTTTTTTCTGAAAATAAATGGTGGTTGAGTAATGCACTTAGTTCCATCCTTATGGTATTTTGGGACCCAATCGTGTCCCCTTCCAATACCTTTTCCTGGGTTGAATATTAATTCAGGTAAAACATTCTCAACCGCATAATTTTTAAAGAATTTAGTTTCTGTAAATAAGAATTTAGAATTTATTAAAATGAATATACCATTATCATTCAAAAGATTATCAATTTGTTGAATTGTTTTTTCAAATAATTCAAATGTATATTCTGAACTATCAGGCCATCTACAAAGAACAGAAATACAAGTTATTAAATCATAAGTATTAAAATTTAAATTTCCAATATTGTCATAAAACATTATATTTTTTTTCATATTATTAGAATTACACTTAGCAACTAGGTCCTTGTTTATTTCAAGACCATGAATTATACTATTTGGAAAAGTTTTTTTCAAATCGTTAACTTCTGAACCATTAGAACTACCGAAACTTAAAATATTTAATGGAATGTATTTACTTTTTATATATTGGTGAAGTAGAGGATAATGATTTTCATGAGAACAATTAGATATTTGATTTTGAATGTTATTTAATTTATTATCGGATGTATAAATATCTTTATAGATAAAATCTTTACTATTAACTAATCTATTTAAAGTTGTTATATTATGTTTTTGAATATCTATCATTTTTTCATGAATTTTTATCCATTCTAATTGTGATAATCCACATAAACGATTTATTTCTTTAATTATAGCTTGAGTTCTTAACTCAAGATCATCAATTAAGTCATATTCTTCATTAATAAATGGACTAAAAGTTTTAAACCCATCTTTATGTAATAATTCTAAAACTTTATGACAACCAAAAACAATGAAAGGTGATCCAATTGCTAATATTTTAGTTATTTTTTCAGTATATCTGCACAAAATATTACTACTGTCGGTATATTCCGTTTCAATAATAATATGGAATTTTGTATCTTTAATTATTTCTATCATTTTTGTAGAAAAAGTATCGGTGTTATTTAATTTTTTATCACTAGGATCTATATCTATAATTTTTGGTGATATATCTTTCAACTGTCTAAAATATTTTTTTTCAATATCTCGTAAATTACTAAACTTATTACTTATGTAATAATCTTGTAATGAACTATTACAATTTTTAATGTCTGTTAAACTGTAAATACCTTTGTCTAATATTTTTTCTTTGAAAAGATATAATAATATTATTAATTTATGTTTCCTAAATGAATTATTTATAGATCCAGATAATAGTAAAAAGTTATTTTTTCTAGTTTTATTATAATTTATAGATTTACAAAATGTTAAAGCTTTTTTCCAACTATAGTTGTAATATTTTATGTTATTACTAATCGATAAATAGTTAGATGATAATAATATTATTCTTTTATTACTTAATTTAGTTAATATATCTATCATGAAATTAATATTTTCTGTAAATTGAGTTCCTTCTGTACTGTAATCAATTATTAGGACTTCATTTTTAAATTGATCCTTATTTTTATTATAATAATTAGTTAATATTTTTTCTTTCTTTCTTTTTCTTATATCAATATCGGATGTTTCTATATTATACATATTATAGTATAATTCGTCAATAATAGTAATATTTATTGGAGGTAAAACATTTATTACACTTATAAACTCTTTATTTTGTTCAAAATAATTTTCATTCCACAAATATTGATATTTTCCGGTATTTTGAAAATAAGGTTTTTTTGATCCAGCATAATGTAATATAAAATCAGTCTCACTTTCTATCAAATCGTCATCTTGATTTAAAAATATGTTGAATCTTGCAGGTAATACTTTATGTTTACTATTTGTATATTTATTTATAATCCATTGATCATGTTTTTTTTTATTTCTTGAATGTATTTCTAAACATTTTTGGGTAAAATTATTTTTTCTTAGAGTTTCTAAATTCATTACAATAATTCCACAATTTCCGTTTTTTTGCCCTCTAATACCTATCCATCCGTCTGGTTTAACAATTGAATTTTTAATCGCAATTCCAGTTTCTCCACAAGCAAAGTAATAAAGTTCATTTAAATTTAAATTAACAACTATATCAATATCTAAATATATAACTTTTGTTATATTATTTAGTAGTTCAGGAATATACAATCTTAACATAGTTGATTTAGTAATATGACCTAACCCTTTATATTTGAAGTCCCACGTTTTATGGTAAAGATATAATTCTAAATTGGTAAAGTTGGAAACATAATTTTTAAATATATCTAATTTGTTTTTTGAAATATTAGAATGAATGTAATGTATATTTATTTGATTTTTACTGTTTTTAGACTGAATAGAATTAATAACAATTGGTATATACGATATCAAGTTTTCATCACTACAAAAACATATATTTATATCATCATTAGAGTAATCTATCTCATTACCAATTTCATTTCCTAATTGTTTATAACTCTTAACGCCATTTTCTCCTAATCGCCACAAACCTTTGTGTTGATAAATATGATGTTTATTATCTTTTACATAACTAATAGTTTCATTATCTTTGTATTTAACTTCTCCTTCCAAATATTCGCCATTCCATTCGCTATCTGAGAAATTTTTTACAATTATTTTTCCCCTTTCGCAATTAACAAAATAAGAAAAAACTGATCTTTTATCGTTAAATACCATATTATTTAATTTATGTCCCATGTCATTGATTCTATAAATTGTCCAGGTAATCAAATAACAACAATTAATATTATTTTTTAAAAAATCTGCTTTTGATTTTGCTAAATTCTCAGATTTTAGATACCAATTTCGTTTATTTATTCCGGGGTTTTCTTTCCAACAAATAAAATTGCAACCATTTTTAACTGTTTTATAATTATTCAACAATATTACAGATTGATGTTTTTTATATAATAGTTCTGTTACGTTTGGGCCTATTTCGCCCCAGACCATATTTTTGTTTTCATCTAAAATATTATTTATACATTCAATGCAAAACTTAGATACAGCACTTTGTTTTTTAATAAATAAAGAGCAGCAACCAATATTTGTACCATATTCAACATCTAGCATACATTCATATCCTCTTATAGATATATACAAATTATTAAGGTCTTTGATAATAATAACATCAGTGTCAAACCAAAAACCCCCATATTTATGTAGTATATAGTATCGTATAATATCACTTTTAAAATGATAAGCTAATGTTTTAAATCTTAAATGTGGTATAATATAATTGTTTACATTAAAATCATCAATAAGGATTAAATTAATATTATTTTTTTTACAAAATTCCAAGTTATGTTTGTATATTATTTTTAAAAATAATGGCATCGCATTAAATCCTTGTCCCCAGTATTGAAAAACATTTAATAATTTTCTAGAAGACATATGAATATAGCGCACATAATTATATTAATTGTGATAATACTCCATCATATACTTTCCTTTTATTTGTAGTAATAACTATACAAGAAACAGGATGTAATAAACCAATTGATTATGAGAAGTAAATGAAAAATTCCATTGACAATTAAAAAAATATCAAAACATTACAAAAATCAGAATTGTATTTAAAATAAAGGATATTAAAAAATTAAATTATTTTTAGTTTTTTAAATAAATCTATTTTTTTTGAACATATACTTGGTGATAATATATGATAAATATATCCATTGTTATCTAAAAATTCTCTCTGTATTTTATTAAATGATATTAATAATATGTTTATATCAAATTTTGGATTATATCCATTTACGTCATTTTCATAATAAACATATTTTTTATTAGGGAGATATTTGGGGTCATTATTTTTAGTATTCCATTTAGTATCAATTAGTTCTAGATTAATTGCTTTTTGATCATCCTTAATTTTTATAAGATTATTGATATATTTATTGAAAAATTTTATTGTTTTTTCTTTAGATTTAATACAAAAAAATCCGCAACATAAAACAAATTTGTGTGTTTTTAAGTGCTCTTTTGGATAAATAGTACCTTCGGAAAAAAATAAATCTATATTATTATTTTCACTCAATAATTCTTCACAAATATTTTTTTTCCATATCGCATCTAAATCACTATGTACTAAATAATTATTTGGATTTTTTTCTAAAAAGCTTTGAATGACTTTAATTCTATACACCCAAAAAGATTCCCTTTTATCATAATTTCTCAATTCTGTAATTATATTTTTTGATTTTAGATGTTCATATGTTTTTTGATCTGCTGAGATTATTACATAATTTGTAATATTTAGTTTTGCTAATTCTTCTAACCATATTTTAGCCAAATTAACATAATCATAATTACAAAATGAAATTATTAAATAGTTTAACTTATTTTTTATACTATTATTTGATAACTGTAATGTGTTATTTATATCATTACTATTTTTAATACTATTATTTGATAACTGTAATGTGTTATTTATATCATTACTATTTTTAATACTATTATTTGATAACTGTAATGTGTTATTTATATCATTACTATTTTTATCAAGAAAATAAAGATTTTGATTTTTATAATTATATACAGTATTTGGACACAGTTCTTTTTTGTCTAATATTTTTAATAGGTAGATATAAAAATACCTTACATAATAATGATATTTCAAAGGCGAATAACTAGTAATTCTTGGTTCTGGATTTTCTATCATATGATTTATTAAATGTTCTAAAATTGTATTATTTTTTTTACAAGCTATAAAACTTTGATGAATATGCTTTTTATTATACTTACAATTTTTGTATGCGATATTTTTTCCTATATAAATACATGATACAAAATCATATCCATTAATTAATTTACTTATGTTTTGGTTAATAATATTATCATTATCAATATAATATCCTCCTATTTTGTATAAAATACAATATCTAAAAAAATATGCTTTATGTTGCCCTTTTATTTTCTTAAATGTTTCAACATGTTTATTTGAATAATTTTCTTTTAAAAAATTTATACAGTTAGCATCATCATAAAATTTTACACTAAAATCGGGGTAAAATTGTTTTATTATATCAATTCTTTTTACTATTTCATAATTTAATGTTTTATTAGTTAAATGAAATACTTTTGGGATTATGGGATTTACATTAGGATCTGTTTTACAAATTGGATCGATTAAGCGCTCGATATCTTCTATATCTAACTTATCTTTATCATCTTTAGTACGATTATATCGTTGCCTTTTAAACTCTAAATATAATTTAGGTGTAATACATTTTATATTAAAAAAATACATATAATTATTTGGATTAAATATAATTTCATCGGGTTCAGTGTTTAAAAATTGTAAAAAATAATTATTATGATTATCATATTTTCCATTTGAAAAGTTATTATGAAATACAATATCTATATCCTTATTTTTTCTTATACCAAATAAAGCCAAAATCGTACTACCTACAATACAATAATCTTTTAAGTCAATATAAACATCTTTTATTATTTTATTCACGTCTATTTTTTTATTAATTTTAGTATTTTTTATATCATTTAAAGAGGGATATTCTGTATTAAACTTATCAATAAAATTATTGTTAGCAAAAAAAATATTGTTATTGTTCAATACAAATCTTGATACATTTTCTGTTTCTTCGTGATTATCAGTAACATGAAAACTAAAATGATTATTTTTATGATCAATGTATTCACGAACTATATTTTTTTTAAAATTAATAACATATTTTTTATTACACTTTATTTCGACAAAATAAGCTGTTATGTCATTATCATCAAATGAATTTAATAGTTTATTTCTTATTACATTATAATTTAAATTTCCAACACCATTTATATCATGAATTTGATATAAAACTATTAAAAAATATATAAATCCTCTTTCGTTTAATTTAAATTTTTTTTTATACAACAAACTAATCTCTTTATCTTCATTTATTTTGTTTGTAATAAATGAATCATTTTTTTTATTATTATATTTGGGAAATAAAATATACACCGATGTATTCTTTTTTAAATTGATAAATTCATTAAATGTATATTCATATTCTTGTTCATTTAATTTTTCACATTTATGTATATGATGTAATTCATTATTAAATGCTGCATATATATTTTTTTTAAAATAATAGTGTATAGCTACACGATGTGCCCCTCTTACAAGTAGGTTTGAATTTTCATTTATTGTTATCATATCTATTGCTCGTATGTTATCTTTCCAAATAAATTGATTATTTTTAATACTTTCAATTAAATCATTTAATTTTTCAATCCAATCCTTTTCTCCATTCTTGTGTGATACGCCTCTTTCTTGATATGTTTTAGAATATTCACTTAAATTTTCCCCCTTTTCACTCTTTTTTTGTTTAATATATAAATTATGAGCAAAATTAGATTTTATTTTTTTATCATAGAAAGTACAATATATTAAATTTACTATAATATCCATTCTATTTATTGTTAGTAAAGTATTCATGTCAGAAACAAGTTCTTTTTTATGAATACACCATTTACCTTCTAATTCAGAATAAGAATTATTTATGTTATATTTTTCATTTAAAAATGGGTATTTTTTAAATTTGTCATTTATATAATTATTAAATCGTTTTTTTATACATTTTGGAATTTTTTTATAATAATAATCAATGCTACTAGTATTTATTCCATTCCATGCTCTTTTTTTACCTTTCGAGGATAAATCATATAATTTATCGATATTTGAAAGTACATAATTTTTCTTTTCTATATTATTTACATCTAAAAATTCGTATAAAATATTGATAAAATGTATTTTATTCTTTATTATATCTTCGTAATATAACAACAGTTTTTTACCATTATGGTTATTATAATAGTCTATATTTTTGAAATAAATTTTATAAGAATCCCACTTACCTTTAATATTTAATTTGTAGTTATTTTGACTCAATAATACTTCTTTTGGATTTCTTATAATCAATATTAATTTATTTGAATGAATCTTTTGTGATGGCGGACTATGATATTTGAAATAGCAATCTTTTTTATCAAAATCTGATATATTAAATGGTACTTTTTCTGGAAAGATATTTTTGTATATTTCTATATCTTTTTTAGTTTCTTTACAACCGTATGTTGGTATTTCAGATATTAATTCAATAAAAAAACGAACTAAATGATTTCCACTTCTAGGATATGATAACAAAATATTTTCCATAAGAGTATACAATAAAGTAATATTTAAATTCCATTATTATGGATATTACAAATGTAAACGGGTCATAACTTTTTAATTTATTATAAGCATATTCAAAATAATTATACTTTTGAAAATATTGTTTGTAAAAAATCTATAAATCTTTCTTTGTTGTGCCTCTTTCATATCCCAAACATTTTATTAGATAATGTGAATTTATAATGTTTATCTTAAACGTATCTATAGAAAGTGATATTTAATAAGAGGATGATAATATATGATAATAGATACGGTAATAGTGTTGTATATGTATATCTCGCATTAGTGATTCCTATATCAGTATCGATATGTATTTTATATATTATTTATAAGATAAATACTTATTTTCTTAGACTACAAATTCAAGAAGAAAGAATCGGATTAAATTGTAATAGACGTCTAAATCTAAATTTTATTTTTCTTAGGTATTGGAATATATTTACACGTACCTTCTATTATACATAAATCGTGCTTTTTACAATTTTTAACTGGAAAACAATGATGACATTCTGGCTGCAAACAATCTCCTAATATACACCATTCAGTAATAAGAAACGAAATTAATCCATTAGTTCTATATGGCAAACCATTGACAAATTTTATATCCATACATTTAAACTTAACCTTTATTTAAATAAATTTCTTCTTAAATTTTTCATTAAACTTATGCCTCTTTTCATATTATATTTTATAATATCCTTTTCTGTTTCAGGTATGTTATTGTGTATTAAACCGCTGATATCTCCACTATAATTTAAAAAAATATATTTATAAATTCCTAGAAAAGGGTAGTAGTTAATTTGTCTACTATTACCCGTCAAATAAATATCTTTTTTATTAAGCTGTATTTTTTCGTAAAATTGTGGTTTAATATAGTTATAATAACTATTTATAATAGTATTATTCAGTTTAATGTTTATACCATGTTCAATGTATAATCCATTTTTTTTACCTATATATTTATCAAAATTATTTTTATATTTAGATATGAATTTGTTATGAAATATCATAAGACAAGACCCGGGAGGAGATGTTATGTACAATTTTTGCGGGCAAATTAAGCTATATTCAAATATATCATTAAATATAGGAGAAAATGTACAAGTATCTAGAATATAAATATAATAGGACGATTTAATCAGTTTATGATCTTGATATCTATTTAAAGCATAAAATCCATTTAAATCATAATTATTTATTTTAACTTTGATTATTACTATTTGAATATCTAAAAATAACCCAATTTCATTAAGATTAATAGTTTGTGGATCCTCATCCTGATCACACCCTCCTAAAATTAGAATTATACTATCAAAATGTTTAAAATTTATATCTATTAAAGAACTAAATATTGTATAATGAGCTATTTTGTATGAGATATGTGAGTTAATTACTAATTTTTTTTTTGATATTTCATAGTTATATTTATTCAATTTAGTTTTGGCGTCTTCTAGTGAATCGCAATTAAATTCAGAAAAATCATACCCTGGATAATCGACATTGAATATTTTAATTTTAAAACTTTTATCAACATATAATGATAAACAATTTGGATAACGACTATTAATTTGTTTACCCATTATACTGGGATGAAAAAGTAAATTATTTTTGATCCATAATTTTTTACGCTCATCGCAATAAGCTGAACAATAAAATAAATTATTATTGTATAAGGGAGATAATATTGTTTTGGCGTTTTCTAAGTTATAACATTTTACTTTCCCTAAATTATTAGCCAAAAAATTATAACCTTTTAAGACATGTAAATTTCCATCTATGTTTCTATATATAATTACATATTCTGAATCCTCTTCTGGATCAGCAAAATAAGGATGAATACCTCTTATTTTTACTTCTAAATTATTTTTTTTTTTTCTAAAACAGCCAACATACATATCTTTGATTTTATCAAGATATTTTATTCTATGAAGAGAATGTTTAAAAAAAAACTGTTTATGGATTATTAATTGCGAATTTAATTCAACGAAAAAATCATTAAGTAATATTTTATTTATGTTTATATCAGTGTTTTTATAATGCAATACCTTATCATAAAAAACTATCTCCTTTAAGTTGCTATCAATACATTTTAAAAAGTTATAATTTTTTTTTAAAATAAGAGTTTTTGTATAAAATATGACTCTTGAATTTTTAAAAGTCAAAATGTAAATTGATCTACTTGTAAATGTTATTTTTTTATAATTTGTATTGATATTATTTAATATTGCTATATTATCGTCAATCATTATACCATTAAATTTATTTAAAAGATTTATTTTAGTGAGTTCTAAACTGTAATTTTTATTTTCTATGTAATTAGAGATATTTAACTCAGATATAATTATGTAATTAAAATTATATTTATTTGACATTTTTAGGTTATGATTGTATATCTCTTTTTGTTCTATGTTTTCTTGATAATTTAAATAAACAAAACAGTTGAGTACTTTATCTTTGTAATGATTATTTCCTTCGTATTGAAAATTATATTTTAAAAAATCTTCTTTAAAAATGTAATATATTTCATGCTGTTGATATTCTGATAAATCACAAAAATTGAATTTTTTAACATATTCGAATTTTTTTATATTTATTTTTTTTTTAAATATATCAAACAGAATATTTTCGATACCTAATCTTATATCATAAATAGATACGTTATCACTTAAAATTATTTGAGATTTAATATATCCTAATTTACACTTATTAATGAATTCATCAATTGAAATTTTAGAATTTTCATAGTAATAAGAATTTAAGTAATTTAAAAAATTATCAAATGGATTAATGACAATAAAAATATTATTTTCTCCTTTGATAGGGTTTTCTACCAAATTTAATCCAAAATTATTAAAACTAATATTCTTATCTAAAATATTGTAAAATGAATTTGATTTTATTAAATTCATAAAAATCTAATATAAATGTAAAAAATAATTTTACAACTTGTACGTATCTAATACCGTAGTATTCCAACTTGAACATTCTGAACATTTATGATATGAAAAATGATATTTTGTAGTAGTCTTTTTTAAACAGTCATTACATAAAATCTTACTCTCCATATCTTTAAATTCATCGGGCATATTACATTCCTGTACATATTTTTCTATTTGTTCCCATAGAAATGTCATATCAGCCATACTCTTTTTACAAAGAGGACATTGATAATTGTGAGTACTTAGACTTTGCTTTAGACATTTTATATGTACAACGTGATTACATTTTAATATAGTATTTGGTTCTCTTGATGTCCTTATATCTTCTTGACATATAGGACAAGTGTTGTCAAAACAATCGATACATTTATGACCTTCAAACACATCGTTATTTATACACATATTACATTTATCGCAATGAGTTGTATCTTTGCCTATTCTACAAATACCACATTTATCACAATGCTTAATATTTTCATCAGATGAAAATAATTTACAAATATCGCAATAATAATTACTCATACTTTTATTACAATATTTACAGGTCTGAGAACATTTTTGTAATTTATCACAATAATTACATACCATATTAACTATTTCATGCCGTTTAATAGTGTGATCCTCATTTTCATCATGACAAAATCTACAGGGATAAATACTTTTACATTCAAAACATTCAATTTGACAATTTCTTTTATAGTGCGTACATATTATATCAGATTTCTTTTTATTTTCCTTTTTTTTATTATAATTATTCATCATAAGTCGACTAATTAATCTATTCTTTTCACTTGTGTCAATATCAGTTCTTCTGTTTATCAGTAATATTTTTTCTCTGATATTTTCCATTGTATTTACAGTAGCTGTATCTTTAAATATTTGAAAAAATTTTGTATCTGCTAATTAATAAATACACGATATTTAAATAAAGTTATTAAAAATTAATTCTAAACTAATATTATAATGTTCAAATTGCTGTTTGGTAGTAAATCTAAAAAAGCTAGTAAAAAAGCAAAGGCGGAATCTCCAAGAAAAACTAGTTCAAAAAAGAAACAAGTTAAAAGAAATGCAAAATTCTTTGACATATTTGATAATGTAGTCAAAAAATCAAAAGCTGAATTCAATGATGTAAGAATCCCCCAAAAAATGAGTGGTAGAGATATTACAAAAAGAATAAATAGTAATATTAAAAAACATAAAATGAAAGTTGGAGACATTATGTTTGTGGGATCAAAACATGATCGTCAAGAATATGGATTTGCTGTCGTAATTCCAGGTGAAAAGGGCAATACATATTTTATAGGGAATGATACGCAAAGAGGTCCATATGGACCATTGCATCACAAAATTCTTCCACTCTTATCGAAAGTATCCTATAAAAAAACATTTGATGATATAAAAAAATGGGAAAAGAAAACAGCAAATTTTTTTATGGGTGAACTGTTTTTTGCTGGTATGGATGAGGAAGAAATAATTGATTTTTATAAAGAAGAGGGACTTTGGAAATAATATCTTTGTAAATGTTATGGTATCTAGAAAAAATACAAATATTTCTATTAAAAATAAATCAAATAAAAAGAAAAAAAAATCTTATCAATCAAAATTTTTTGATATAAGAAAATATTTTAAGCAAAAAAATAACGAAGTTATAAATAATAATTTATCTTATAGACAGATTGGCATGAGGTTAAAAAAAATAATTAAAGAAAAAAAAATGAAACCCGGAGATATTTTTTATATAGGAGAAGAAGAACTTTATGACAATGATATCTCATTGAGTTCGCAACAAAATCAGTTTGAGGGTTGGGGTTTAGTTGTACCAACAAAATTTACTGAAGAAATTCTTTCGCTGAAAGAAAAAACTAATAGAGGTTATATACTATCAGATAGCGGTCCTAATTTACTTTTACCTAGTAAAAATAAACCATTTAGTTTTGTAATAAATAAAAATATAAAATATAAAAATGCTATAAAAAATATTAAAAATTGGGAAAATGGTATAGTTAAAGACCATATCAAAAATACCTCCAATTTAGGCTATCAACCATTGAATAATAATAAATGGAGACTATTTTTTGAGTATGGAATAACTCTTGGAGATATTAAAAAATTATTAAGCAAATATGATTCTTGGGATTAATTTAGATTTTCATAATAAATTTTCAAAGTATTATCTAGTAAGTTATAATCTTTTATTTGTGTTTTACTTAAAACTACAGTTGTATCATCATTATAATATACAATATTAGTTTTAATGAATTTTGAAGATTCTTGTATAACATCTCCAATTAAGCTTAAATTATTATCATTATTCAATCTATAATAAATAGATATTTTATCTGATGGTAGTAAGTTACATTCTTTTCTAAAATCTTGAAGAAATCTTATCATTAATTTACATTGATGTCTAAAATTTATCTCATCATTAACATCAGAATTCATTAGCACTATAAAATCATCTTCTACTTCAGTATGATAATTATCATAAATTTTTTTTGGTTGTTTTAACACTTGTAGATCGTTAAATTTTATTTCTTGGTCATTTATAACTACATCCTTCTTCTCTAATATAATATTTTCTATTTCTGAATTAGCAAGAGAACTTAGATATTTATTGAAAACTTTTACCTTTTCTCTATATAACCTACCTAATTTAGGATTAACTGTCAATTTATAAGATACATAATTTTTCTCATTAGTATCATACTTAACGTTCATAACATTTAATTCTTCAAGCATAATTTCTTGTAGAATAGATAGTTCATCTATTTTTTCATGATTACTGTTAACAATTATTAAATCTTTTACAGGCATTTTCAATTCTCTTTTTAATTTTTTTGTTCTTATAACTCTACAACCACTTATTATTTTAAATAGAGATTCCATAGGGGAAATTAAATTGCTATCTCTATCCCAAATAACTTTCTTCATTTGAATAAAGTGTACACTTTTTGGGCCGTGAGTATACTTTTTAATTTTTTGGTAAATTATCTCAGACATAAATGGTGTAAAAGGAGCGATAGTAATTATAGTATGGTATATACAATAATGAAATACAGATAAAGCTAACTGATCATTATCGTTAAATCTAGGCTTACTTAATTTTACATACCATCTTGATAATTTATCAATTAAATTAGTAATTCTATCAACAATATGATATAATTCATACTTTTCAAGATCCCGATGTACATTTTCAACAAACTTATTAGTATATTCAAGTATCCAACAATCAATCGGATCACTAACCTTATCCATATTTTTAGAAATATCAATTAATTCAAAATTACCTAATTTGGATTCATATAAATTTATCATTTGAACTAAATATTTTACCATATTGTACATAAGTATGTTAACATTTTTTACTATAGTTTTGATATCACTTTCTTTAAATTTTAAATCTCCGGCTTTAACAACTGGTCCATCAACTAAATATAATCTTACAGCATCCGCCCCAAATTTATCAAATACACCATTTACTGGAGGATAATTTTTTTTACTCTTTGACATTTTTTCTCCATCACTAGCAAGAACCAACCCGTTAACAATCACATTTTTAAATGCGGGTTTATCAAATAAAGCGGTCGAAAGAACCATTAATGTATAGAACCATCCTCTTGTCTGATCAGTTCCTTCCGCTATAAAGTCGGCTGGAAATATATCATCTATATTATCAAAATTATATGGATATCCTTTTTGAGCATAAGGCATACTACCACTTTCAAACCAACAATCAAATACTTCAGTAATTCTTCTAAGAACTCCTTTGCCCGATTTAGAAGGTATTGTGATATGATCTATTTTATGACGGTGTATATCATTAAGAGAATTTGGTGTTAATCCAGCTAATTCTTCAAGTTCTTTTATAGAACTTACACATACTATTTCTGTAAAATCTTCATTCGTCCATATTGGTATTGGCGTACCCCAGTACCTATTTCTTGAAATACACCAATCAATAGAATTTTTAAGCCAAGACCCAAATTTATTATCTCTAATATGACTTGGTACCCATTGAGTCTTCAAATTATTTTCATAAATTTTGTCCTTAAACTCCTCAACTCTTACAAACCAAGATGGAACTGATTTATATATTAATGGAGTGTTAGATCTCCAACAATAGGGATACTCGTGATTTTCACTTTTATAACTAAATACTTTTCCTCTTTGTTTTAGATTTTTAATAATCAACTTATCAGCATCTTTTATGTAAACATTTTTAAATTCAGTTATGTTATCAGTAAAATATCCATTTTCGTTAAGGGGACATGGTGGTTGAATGTCTTTAGTAATTATATTATTTTCAATACATACCCTATAGTCATCTTTACCAAAAGAGGGGGCTATATGAACAATGCCAGTACCACTACCAGATTCAACATATTCATCAGTTAACACTCTAAACCCATTATATTTATATTTGAAATAACTAAATATTGGATTATATTCATATCCTTTTAAATCCGAGCCATCTATTATCTTAACTGTATCAAAATTTTCTGGTTCAGTGAAATAATTTTTTAAACATTCTTTGGCAATTATGTAATATTCATAGTCCTTTTTGGAATGAATAATGCAATATTTTAATTTGGGATTTACACATAAAGCTAGATTAGAAATTAAAGTCCATGGAGTTGTAGTCCAGACTAACATGCTGCAAACTGGGTTAAAATCCAAGTTATTCAGTTTTACTTTTATTTTAATAGTTAATGAAGGATCTGGTACATTCTTATAATTACTTGTCGCTTCAAAATTAGATAGAGGAGTGGTACACCCATTAGAATATGGCATAACTTTAACCCCTCTATATATTAAATTCTTCTTAAATAGTTCTCCAAAAACCCACCAAATACTCTCCATGAAAGACTTGTCCATAGTCTTATAATCATTCTCAAAATCTACCCATCTACCAAGTCTCTCTATAGTATATCTCCATTCGTCTCTAAATTTTAAAACTATTTTTTTACACTCATTATTATAATTATCAATACCAAAATCAATAACTTCTTGTTTGGTTTTAATATTTAGTAATTTTTCAATTTCAAATTCTATTGGTAGTCCATGAGTGTCCCACCCAAATACGCGCTCAACATGGTGGCCATTCTGTGATTTATATCTAGGAATTATATCTTTAATGGTACTAGCAACTATATGTCCATAATGAGGCAACCCTGTAGCAAACGGAGGACCGTCATAAAAGTTAAATTTAGGGTATTTTTCTGTAAGTCTAAGAGATTCCTTAAAAGCGTCTATATTTCTCCAAAATTCAATTATTTCTTTTTCTGAAAGAAATTCGGGCATTTTTAAATTTAATATTTAAATAATTGTTAAATCAATTTTCTTTTAAATTTTTTCTTTTAACTAACATTATTATAATATCATTCCAATATGGCCTTCCAATACCAAAAGAAAAATTTATTATAATAAATATCACGTAATATACTTTTAAATTTATTATGTTAGTAAATTTAAATTTGTAGTTTGGTATAAGTAAATTTTGAAACCGCAAAATGCTTATTTCTAATAGGTCCTGCTATAATTTTCCATCCATCTATATTTAATATGTGAGAATCTCCTGTTATATTTCTATAAGAATATGTTGGGTGTGGCAATATTTCATTTCTAACTTCAATATCAAATGTGTCTAAAATATCACAATATTCTAATAATTTTTCAAAAATATAGTTGTAAGTACCTTGCTCTTTGAATACTTTTTCTGCTGAACCTAAACAAGTTTGCGTGTAAAAAACATATCCTAAAGGACTTTTAGGCCAATCATATTTTATGACACAATATTCCTCTTTTGATTCGTTCCATACTAACATTTTAGTAATTAATTTATCATACATTTTAAGATTGTCTAATAAAGTTTTTTGTCCGCTATTCATATTTTATTTCATGTTAGAGAACTAAAATGTGAATCAAATTTATTTAATCATTTTGTCTTTAACCAAGTTTATAAAAAAAATATTTTAAGAATAACTAAAATCCTATGTTAAATAGAAGCTAATGTTAACTAACTGATTGTAAATACTTCTGATTAATACACGTCCAAAAGGGAAAATATATAATTTGATCTTTTATTTTAAAATTATTTAAACGAAGAATTAAGATTATTATAAAATGGATATATTCATTCATAGAAGAGATCTCAGATGGCAAGATAATACAGGCTTACTAAAATCTTATGAAAAATATAAAAATATAGTACCTATTTTTATATTTAATCCTGAACAGATATACCCCAAAAATAACTCTTATTTTTCAAATAATTTAGTTCAATTTATGTGCGAAAGTCTAGAAGAATTATCTTCAGACTATAAAAAAAAAGGTATTAGTTTAAATTTTTTTGAGGGGGAAATTGCCAAAGTTTTAAATGAAATTCATAAAAAAAATAAAATCAAATCAATAACATTCAATTTAGACTATTCTCCCTTTTCAAAAAAAAGAGATGAAGATATAATAAAATGGTGTAGGAAAAAAAAAATATCCGTGAACACGTATGAAGATATGCTATTAATCAATATTAATGAAGGTCATAGCATCAATCCAAATACCCAAAATCCGTATGTAGTGTATACTCCTTTTATGAAAAATTTAAGAAAACATAAAGTAAGACCACTCATTTTTGATAAAATAAATGGCAATGAAATTTTACTAAAAAATAATTATTCTATTAATACAGAAGATTTAAAAAAATATTATAAGAAAAATGATAGTAATCATGTTATAAGTGGACGGAAACAGGCAATTAAAATTCTTAAATCTCTTAAAAAATTTAAAAATTATAATGATAATAGAAACCTGTTAACATACAAAACAACTCACTTATCATCTTACATCAATCTGGGATTAGTATCAATAAGAGAAGTTTATTTTAGTGTAATTAAATTTATAGGACCTATGTCAGGTATTATTGCCGAACTTTATTGGAGAGATTTTTATTACAATATTTTAAATTTTTTCCCGCATATAGCAAAAGGCCCATTCAAAGAAAAATATAAAAATATTAAATGGAGAAATAATAAGAAACAATTTGAAAAGTGGAAAAATGGGGAGACTGGCTTTCCAGTTGTTGACGCCTGTATGAAACAACTAAATAAGACAGGGTTTATGCATAATAGAGGCAGAATGATTGTAGCCTCATTTTTAACCAAAGATTTATTAATAGACTGGAGATGGGGTGAAAAATATTTTGCTCAAAATCTTATAGATTATAATATTTCGGCTAACAATGGTGGATGGCAATGGGCTGCGGGTACTGGTACAGATGCGCAGCCATATTTTAGAATATTTAATCCTTGGACACAATCCAAAAATTTTGATCCAGATTGTAAATTTATCAAAAAATGGCTTCCTGAACTAAAAGATTTGGATAAAAAGGTGATTCATAATTGGAATACTAATTTTGGCAAATATCCAGATATATACCATAAACCGGTTATTGACCACGCTGAAGCTCGTAAAAAAACTTTGAAAGCATATAAACTTATTATATAAATGTTGTTATTTTTTAATACATTTGATGTTAAACATTGTCTCCCAAAGTAATATCAAGTATTAAATTTTATTAGTATACTTTATATTTAGAAAAAGAAATAAAAAGTTAGAGACGGAAATTCAAATCTCAACGGGTTAAACTTTATTCATATTCAATGTGTTCTACTATAAAAACAGCTCTTTCTTTCCATAATTTAAAGTTTTTCAATCTTTTAAAGATAATATCGTATTTTTTACATAACTCTATATGTGCTCTACTTTGACCCCCTTTGAATTCATTTAAATCAACATTACCCATACTCCAGTCATCGTATCCAATAATTGTCCCTTTTACAAGCAATTTATTTTTAATGAAAAATTCAAGTGCTGATACAGTTGAACTATATATATCGCAATCCATATCAATATATGTAGCCTTCTTCATATTATATTTTTCTACATTATTCTGATTTAGTGTATTCTCAAAAAATCCATCAATAAGTGATAAGTTATCATTTTCAACAAAATCAATGATTTTATTTTTTATTGTTTCAATATCTCCCAAATTACTCATGTCAAATCTTCCTTCGTTCCAATTTTTAGGGTTGTATTTTATATCTTCAGTTTCTTTTGGTAAACCTTTAAAACTATCAAAACCATAAATTCTTCTAAATGATACTCCTATATCTTCCAATCTTTTTACGACTAATTTGATGCTCGCTCCAGAGTACACCCCTAATTGATAAAAATCTCCATTTTCTATAAAATCTATTTTTTTCAATTTGCTTATAAATTGTGTTCTCCAACTGTATTTCGGCGAATTATGAACACAATTGAAAAAGGAAGTATTATCTTGATTCCATTTATTAATTAAATTAATATGATCTTTATCCATAATTATACTTGGTATAATTGTTTAAATATTTTACCTTATCATTAATATTAATAAAGTGTATAGTCTTAGATTTTACAAATTTGAAGATTTAAAACTCTTATTTATAAAATTGAATTATCTGTCATTGTTTTAACATTAACAATATGACAGATAAAAGAATAAAAAACGAACAATGGTCTGTAAAACAACTTATATCTAAAATAGATAACAAAGATATAACTAAACCAAAATAGTTCTGAATGGGAAGATGAATTAGATAAGGATAGAACTGGTAATTTGATACCTATAATTTCAACAATCAATAGTCAGCGAGGAAATAAGCATATAAACTCATATAAAAAATCAGAAGAAGGAACAGAATTTTGCGAATTTATAAAAGATATTATACCGAATGATGATTTATATAATACTATTATTCAATATGATAGAAAGCCTATAATAAAAAATAATGGAAAATATAATGAAATGTGTGGAAAAAATGAAAAAATATATCAAAAAAATTTTATTGATTGTTTATTTAAATAAATTAAACGTTAAAAGCATATTTATAAGGTAAAAAATTTACAGTTTTTGAATCATATTTAACATTTCATTGACTGTACTCTTTGATAGATTACCTGATAGATTTTTTCTTGTTCTTCTATACTTTAATAGTATCTTATTTAGATTTGATATTTTAAATCCTTTTTTTAATACCCGAATCCATAGATCAAAATCTTCAGGAATATTGGATTTATGATCTTTATAGTTTCCACATTCTAATATTATATCTTTTTTAAACATAACAGTTGGATGGTTGAGAAACCACAATGATCTTTTTGATTTAACATATTTAGAATCAATAATCTCTGGATGTATTTTATTTTCTCGTAATTTTCCTGTATCGTGATCGAACATCTGTATTCCGGTTCCTAAAATCGCAGTATTAGGATTATTTTTAAAATATTTATATTGTTCATCAAGACGGTTATTTATCATTATATCATCGGAATCCATACGAGCTATTAAATTATATTCGCATTTTGTAATACCATAGTTTAAGGCAAAAGATAATCCTTTATTTTCTTCCAATTGGAAAATTTTAAATTGAATATATGAATCTATAAAATTATAATTTTTAACTAATTCTTCTAAATTTTTAGTGTAAATTTCATCTGAACCATCATTAATTATGACAACTTCAATAAACCACGGTATATTTTGTTTTAGGATTGAATCTAAGCATTCTCTAAATACATCAATTTCTTCATTGTAAAATGGTATTAAAACAGAAAGTCCTTTATAATTTTTTTTGAAGAAATCATAATAGATATCTGTTGTGAAATTGTTATTAGTACTAGTCCATAAATGATTACAAATAATATTATCTTTTATTTTACTATCGTTTAACGCATTTGGATAATTAGTATATTCTGTTTTCGGATTAAGCCATACTGGTAAAAATATATAACTTGGATATATGTTATAAACACATTTTGATTTGCTTATCATTTCGGTCATTAAATGAGGTCCTAAATATTTACAAGCAGGCTCAAGTTTTTTTTTTGTTGAAATACTATTTAAACAACCTTTCATAATATCATTCTCTTTACATGAACCAATTATTCCATTAGCTTTGAGTCCCGGCCTACGTTTCTCATTTTCATATACACTAAAAAAATCATCTTTTAACATATCATCGCTGATTTTTTTTAAACATATACAGTCAGAATCAAAATACATACCGCCATATCTATAGAGTATTTCATATCTAGCTATATCTGATTTTCCAGCGTATGACTTACATTTATCATATTTACTAATATTTTTTAATTTAATGTCTTTTATCATATCATTATTCCAGCATATGTAATGCCATTCGTCTGAATTTTCCGGATAATTGTTAATATTGTCTAATATTTTAGCATTATGGATTTTAATAAAAGATTTCATTAAAATACTTGGCATTTTTTTTGATCCTAGCCAAATCTGATGTATTATTTTGGGTATTTTATTTTCTTTTAGAGGTATTAATTTAAATATATCATTTTCAAACTGCTCATTTACAAGTTTAAGTATTTCTTTGGGCCACCTCTTCCAATTTAATGTTAAAATATTATTGTCAAAACTAAATGTACCCTTTTCAGTACTCATATTTAATCTATAAAAAATTTTATCATTCCAATTTAAAATTATTAGGTCTGACCAATATTTATGTATAGCTTTATATTTAGTAAACTTATCCATAAATAAAAAAATTATTAAAAAAACATAAATGCTACGCAAATTAATATAATTATGAGATAATAAATGTTTATACATCCATATAGGTTATAATAACTAAAAACATTTAAAAACTCCACGATCTTTATTTGATATATCACTATAACCTCCTACATGCCCAAATACATGAGGAATAACGCAGTATGAATTTTTATTTGAATAAATAAACTTTGTATAATATACATCAATTTCTAGACCACTTGAAACTGCCGTATCTAATATGTAGTCATATAAATTATGATTTAAAGTATAAGCCATAGTTGCGTAAGTTTCTGAAATTCTGTATAAATGTTCTGTACTTTTTTTAGGTTGGATTTGATGGTTTCCCGTGAATAAAATAATATCAAAATTTTCTTTTAGATCTTCTATTTCTTTGTGAATAATATTTATTGTTTGATCAAAAACGTCTCTTATGAGTATATCATCTTCTAAAATCAATATTTTTTCATATTTTCTATTCTTTGCTAATTTTATAATTTCAATATGGCTTTTTTTACAGCCAAGAGCTCCATTAATATATTTTTTTCCATGTTTCTTGACCCCATTTTCTCTAAAATTTTTATAATTATTTGGGTCTTCATCTTGTAAATTATCAACACTACATGCGTTAAATCTCTCATAATTGGTAATTTTAAATTTATCTAAATTTGACGAAATATCTTTCCATCTATCTTTTCTTTTTTCAAGATTAATCACAAATATTTTATCATAATACTTGTTAATATTCATAATAAATAATCACATCTTTTAATCTATAAATATATACGTAAAACATTTAAATAAAAAAAATAGTAAATCAGTTATGGATTTAATTAAAACTCAAAGCATAATAACAGGCTTATCTATTACACTAATTAGTAGTGGTTGCATTCATACCTTTAAAAAAAATGATAAGATAACACCATTTGCTAAATGTCAACTCAATCTAGGACTTTCTAGTTCTGCTATAGCAGGTTTGATTATGATTTATCGGGCAATTCGTAATTAAAATCTTTGTAATAAATATGGACAAATTAATAAAAGCTTTAGTTATATTTTTTATATTAGATATGATTTATATTAATTTCTTTATAAAAACACCTTTTAATAAAATGATAAAAAATATCCAAGGATCCGGTATTGATATAAATATTTATTCGGCGGGATTGTGTTATTTAGTATTATTTTACTCTTTTTACCACTTTATATTAAAAAAAAATTTTAAGTCTAAAAATGAAAGGATAAAAGAAGCATTTATTTTAGGATTCTGTATATATGCGGTTTATGACCTTACAAATCATGCCACAATTAAAAATTGGAGTAATTATGTAGTTATTATTGATTCAATATGGGGAGGTATTCTTTTTGCGTTAACGTCTTATTTAATTAATTGAAATGAAATCTAATTTATGTTTTTAGAGCCTATATTAATAATTGAATAATTAATGCTGAAAAACAAAATTGATCATTTTAAATATTCATAAAAAGTAAAAAAATGTCAAGATTAATTATCACTCCTAAAGACACTTGGGATTTAAACTTAGAACTTTCTAGCAATGAACAAGGGTTTATTACTAGAAAATTAAATATTTTTAAACATATCATATCGGTTATCAGTGAACTAACATCAGAATTGAATTTTATTATTAGTAAAGATGGTTTAAAATTTGATACAATGGATAGTAAACATATTTCATATATTAAATGTCTTTTTCCTCCCGATTTTTTTGAAAATTTCAATTGTACTGAAGATAAAGTTTATGGCATGTCATTGAAATGGTTATCAAAGGTATTAGCTAATACAAAATCTAATATGGATATGTCTATGAAATTCTCTTCTGATAAATGTTTAATTGAATTTGCGGATAATAAAAATAATAAAGAATATGAACTAAATTTATTGGAGTTAAGTTATGACCCCCTAAATGTTCCGACTGATTTCGAGTCTAATTTATTTACATTAGATTCAAAAGAAGTATTTGAAATATTTAAAGAAATATCAACAATAGAAAATTCTATTAAAATATGCTATGATAATAATAAATTAACTTTCTCTACTGATGGAGAATTAGGTAAATTGAAAATAAACAAAGAATTTATATCTGAAAATGAATCTTTAGAAATGAGTTTCTCTATTACTCAACTCCTTACTATTTCTAGATTACATACATTAAGCAAACATGTAGATCTTAATATATCAAAAGAGACTCCTATGAGAACCAAGTATCATATGGACGATTATGTTATTGAATTTTATATAGCTCCAAAACTAGATGACTGATTTCTTTCCATCTATAATATGGTAATTTAAACATTGTGTTTTTTTTTAAAGTATTCATATAAACACAATTTATTAAAGTTATCATCTTTATCAACTTTAAACCTACGCCACATTTCATTCCAAAGATGTATACATTTATTTTCCCTTGGTAAACTATTCGGATTTTTATATACTTTACTATGACAGTTGTATTTATGATCAATTAAAATTCTCCAATCATTATATCCGCAAATCATTATGTTTCTCCAGTCTAATATCATATGATCTAATTCGAATATTTTAACTATTTCTTTTAAAATTGCGGGTCCTAGTCCCCAAGTTATTTTATCACTAATAACATGTCTTCTTCCTTCTTTACATAATTCTACTGCTATTTGAGTAATTAAACTTTTTTTTGGTAACTTTAAAACACAAGAAGTTATAGTTTTTGTTTTATATTGAATATCGGGTTCATTAAATATACATATTTCCCCTGGAAAATCAAACTTGCCGGTACATATTATGTCCGTATCTACCCAAAAATTACCTTTTTTGTGTAATAAGCAAAATCTAAATAAATTTGAAAATGCTGAATATGAACCATTAGAATATTTGAAAATATATTCGTTTGATATTATTTCATTTCCATCTTTTACTATAGTTCCTTTTGGAATATTTTCTACTTTACCATATGTATATAAATGATATTCATTATTGTTTTCTATAAATGATTTAATACTTAATACTTCCATTTTGGATAATTTGCCTCCTATCCAAAGACTCTGCACAATAGACATAATGTTATATTAGTTAAAATATCCACAATATAAACCAATTTTACATAAAATACTTAAGATAGTATTTATAATAATAAATATGGCTAAAATTAAGTTATCTATTTTTAAAGAACCGATACTAACTCTTAAACTATTTTTTCAATTTATAAATGAAGAAATCAATAATATTATTTTATATCTTGTAAAAAATAAAAAAACAACATTCACATTGTTAACGATAACATTTTTATTATTAGAAATAATTTCAATTTATTTTAATTACATACTTATGTATATTATAAATGCTATTTACTGGACATTTCTTGGAATTTTATCATCTATTGGTTTAGGATTTGGTATACACACAGGTATACTGTTCTTATTTCCATTAATTATTAGAGTTTCTATATTATCTAAAGAATGTCATAATACAAATTTTGAAATTTACGGTAATAATTCATTTACATGTGCAGGCGAAGATACAAATGTTAATATATTTGATATTTATTTTAAAGTATTTATGGAATCTTTTTTTTGGAGTGTAGGAACTGCTTTGGGAGAAATACCACCTTTTTGGATAAGTAGAATTGATAGATTAAATAGAACCAGAAGTATTGATATAAGCAATTACACGGATAATTATATTTTAAATTTAGTAAATAAGTATACTATAAAATTACTTGTGAATTATAGATTCTGGGCTATACTTGCTTTGTCATCATGGCCTAATGTTGCTTTCGATTTATGTGGCATAGCATCAGGACATTACATGATACCTTTTTCGCATTTTATAACAGCAACTATTATAGGTAAGGCATTTATTAAAACTCCCATTCAGACTCTCCTAATAATAAAATTATTTTTAAATGACAGTATTGATAATTTAGTTTCTATATTTCCACAATTCATTTGTAATATATTATCAGGAATATTACTAAAATATAAAGAAAATCTACAAAATTCTTCCAGTGAAACAAGTTATTTTTCATATGCCTGGAACATATTTATATCATTAGTATTTGTGTATTTTATTCTTTCAATAATTGATATTATAGCTAAAAAACAAATGTGTAAAAATCAAATTGATTTGAATTAATTAATTTATTTTTGAGATTTCTTTTACTACTAAATTATTAAAATAAATATCAATACTCTTTTAAAATCCATTCTAAAAGTCCAGAAATGATGCAGTTATAGATTCTTTTTTTAAAAATTGAAAATTGAATCTCATCTTTTAAGATATTTATGATGTACTATATTTTCTCTAAGATCTTTAGCATACTGATGTAAAAGGAATATCAATCAACTCTTGAAATGTTAATTTTCCTAAATAATATATTATTATTTAAATTATAATATATTTGTTTTCTATTAAAATTATTAAATATTTTTTTAAAATTTTTTTTTTTTTTTATTTTCTAAAAAATA